>JABAOF010001721.1_pt6 | contig 90364 bp, 83 predicted proteins | sample 7062171 | NCBI WGS metagenome assembly JABAOF01 (sample SAMN14538628, study PRJNA623070) | marine sediment metagenome | biome: marine biome [ENVO:00000428]; feature: marine pelagic biome [ENVO:01000023]; material: deep marine sediment [ENVO:00002113] | place: India: Gulf of Khambhat ...
GTAGCCCACGCTGCGCTGGCTGTTGTTCTCACCGGTGCCGACCCACACCACGAAGCGGTTGTTGGGGTCGACCGTCACGTCGCCGATGGAGTAGGAGCCGTACTTGTCGAAGATCGGCGTCCAGGTCGTGCCGGCGTTCTCGGTCTTCCAGACGTTGCCCGAGGCCATCGCCACGTACCAAATGCTGCGTCTCACCGGGTCCACGGCAATATCGATTACCCGCCCCGACATGAGCGCCGGACCGAGGTTGCGCAGTTCGAGGTCTGAGACAAGCGAGGAGTTCAGCTCGGGCGGCTCGTCCTCGCCTTCGGATTCCTGCGCCGGCGCAGGATGCGCCGGAAGCACGAGGGTGAGCGCCATCAGATAGACCCATGTCCTTTTCATCTAGCCCCTCCCCGGTAAGTGCGGCTGTGCCGCTTGTGTGCCGCCGACTAACGTACGCTTCTAGATGAGCCGCTGGAACGGCCTCTCTGGCGTGCACGGCGAGCTAGAGATCGAGCACTACCCCGAGCGAGAAGTATGTCGTGTGCCCGGTGCAGAACTGTCCCTGCCATGATGGCCCCGTGAATAGCTCGGTCACGAGTCGGATGCCGCGGGCCTGGTCGGCGCCGAACATGCGGAGCCCCCCGTGGATCGTGAGCTGCGGTTCCCAGTCGTCGTCCTGATCGAGCTGCGCATCCACCGCACCATAGAACCGCACGCCGTTCAGTTCCTCGCCCTCTAATTGGACGCCACCGCGCAGGTTGAGCTGTTCGCTGTCCACGGGGTCGGTGCGAAACGCCCAGCCTCCCCCGGCGTAGAAGCTCAGTGACTGGAGCACCCGCAGGTAGCCCAGGAGCTCGAGCTCGTCGCGCGTGAAGTCTCCCCGCTCCACCTCGAAGCGCTTGATGTACTCGTCCCCCAGGTGGGCGCTGGTGTGGAAGTACCGGAACCGGACCCAGGAGTCGCCGCGGTGCAGCACGAACGGGACGGCGAACATCCAATCCGACGCAATGAGATCCTTCTCCTTGGTCTCCATGTTGAACCGGGTGAACACCCCGGCCTCGACACCGAACGCGAGGCCGTCCTCCAGGCTCTGGCCCGCTAAGAGGTAAATGGGGAGCGCCGCGCCGAGATCGGCCTCGCCCTCGAGCACCTCCCCGAAGAGATGGGGGCTCTGGGTCACGAACACGAGCTTCGTGGCCGTGATGGGCTCGCGGAAGCCCGCGTAGAGCCGTGGGAGATACGCTCGCTCCGGGAGGAAACGCTCGGCCTCTTGGGCGGGCAGCGGTTCCGGCGTGCCGGCGGCCAGCGCGACCGCGGCGGCGAGCGCCGCGGTGCGGGCGAGGGGAAGCGTGAGCAAGCGCGCTCGGTTCAATGGTCCAGAGGTGGGTGTGATGCCTACGCGGGGCGAGCCTCGGTCCGCACTCCGTCACCGCCCGTCCGCAGGCAGGAGTTTACCCATGCGGCACGGCGGGGACAATGCAGCGAGCGGCGCTGCGCTGGCGTCTCGCGCGACGCGGCCGGTGATTCCGGGTCGGCCGCTCGCGGGGCTAGAACAAGCCTCCGGTGCGGAAGCTCACTCCTACTACCAGGAACAGCACGGCCAGGACGGTCACCAGGACGATGTGGTACGCCAGCGTCTTGAGCCGCCCGGCGTCGAGCCGGGGAATGACCCGCAGCCGGGCGTGGAGCGCCAATGCCAGCGTGAGGACCAGGAGGAGCATCTTGAAGAAGATGTTGGTGGCCGCTGGGGATTCGAACGCGAACCAGGCGGCCGGGTCGGGGAGCAGCCGGTACGCGAGCCACAGGCCGGTGAGGAGCTGGATGACCAGCGCGGGCATCCCGAGCTTCTCGTAGCCGGCCTCGAACTGGTGCACGATGTCGGGGTCCCTCGCCTTCAGGGCGCGCGGCAACACAGTCAAGGCGAGGACCAGGTGTCCACCCGCCCAGATGGTGGCGCCCAGGATGTGCAGCAGCAGGATCCAGAAGTGCATTGTCACTCCGGTGTCAGTGGGTCGGTAACACGCGTCGGCGGCCCTGGTGCTTCCATGCGACTGCGCTCGTTCGATTCCGGGCCGCTCTCAGGTCCGGCCCCGGCTCTGCCCGGTCGCCAGCCCACCGGCGATGAGGTGCGCCGCGCGCAACGGCTCCGGGATGCTACCGTGTACCGCGAGGCGCCGGATCACCCGCTCCGCGTCGCGCCTGCTTATGCCGACGCGCTGCACGTACACCCCCGCCAAGGGCTCCGGCGGTCCCAGTAGCTCGATGATGCGCCACTTCCGCTCGCCGCCGGGGATCAGCAGCAGCGCGCGCCGCACCTTGGAGAGCCGCGGACGCCGGCGCGCCACCACCATGACGGGTATGTCCAACCGTGCGCTCAGGTCGTGCAGGTCCACGACGTTGAATCCCGCCAGTGCGATGCCCTGGAGCAGTACGAGCTGGAGCTGGGGCGAGTACTTCGAGCCGCTCACCAGCGCGGCCAGGTTCCGGGCCGCGTTGACGCCGTCGCGCCGCACCTTGCCGCGCAGGACACCCTCCAACCTGAGGCCGGCGAACACTGCGCCCACGACCGGCACGTCCCCGCGATGCTGGCGCTCGAAGGGCGCGTCGTCGAATCCCACCACGTGCGAGAAGGAGCGGACCGACTTCATCGTCCCACGACCGAGCTGCGGCGCTCCATGAGCAGAATGTCGTGGAACCGACCCTCCCGCTCCCCGATGAGCTTGCGGATGCCGACCTCGCGAAAGCCGCACGCCCGATGCAGCGCCACGCTCGCCTCGTTCTCTGGGAAGATCGCCGCCTGCAGGGTCCAGAACCCCTCCCGCTCCGATTCCTCTATGAGCCGCTCCATGAGGGCGCGGCCGACCCCTTGGCCCTGCGCCTCGGCGGTGACGTAGATCGTCTCCTCGGCCGCGCCGCGGTAGCAGGGCCGGTGGGATACCCGGCTGAGCGCGGCCCAGGCCACGATGCGATCGCTCTGTTCGGCTACCAGCCGGCACTGCTCGTAGTGCCGGGCGTTCCAGTTCTCCCAATCGGGTGCCTCGACCTCCAGCGTAGCGATGCCCGTGGCGATGCCTTGCTGGTAGATGGCGTGGACCGCCTCCCAGTCGTCGGTCGTCATGGCGCGGATCGTGATGGTCATGGCGGCGTTAGGGTGTCCGCCGGAACAGACAGTAGATGAACGGCTGCACCATACCGGTCGGCGTGTGATGGTCTTCGCCGTGTGCCTCGCGCAATTCGAACGCCCGACCCAGCTCGGCGCTGAGCGTGGCCGGGCCGTACCGCGCGACGTCCAATCCGCTGCACCGCTTCGGTCCCTCGGTGCTGAACGTGGCGACGATGGCGTGCCCCCCGGGGGCGACCGCCTCCTCCAGCGCCCGGCGGTAGCCCTCTCGGTCGGCCTGGTCCGTGAGGAAGTGGAAGACCGCGCGGTCGTGCCACAGGTCCCAGCGGCGCGACGGGCGGAAGTCGGTGACGTCGGCTTCGATCCACTGCACCTGGCCGGCGCGCTCGCCCAGTCGTTGCTGCGCGTGCCGGATGCCCGAGGCCGCGACATCCAGCACGCTGATGTCGCCGTAGCCCCCCTGGAGGAGCGCGTCGACCAGGCTGGATGCGCCGGCTCCCACGTCTATGACTCCCTGGTCGGGACGCACGCCGGCGCGCTCGATGAGCCGTAGCGACAGCGTGGGCCGGGTCTGGAACCAGCTCACGCGGTCGGGCGGGTGCGTGTCGTAGACGCGCTCCCAGTGAGTCTTGCGAGTCACCGTCCCTCCGTCTCTTCTGCGGTCGTCACCCCGCCGGGCTCGCGATCGCGGCCGCCATCTCGGAGATCAGCTGCCATGCGCGCTCCACGTGCCGCCGCCGCGTGTTGGGGCTGCCGATTGCCATGCGGAGGACGAGTTGGCCGTCCAGCTTGGCGTGCGACAGGTACAGCTCGCCCGACGCGTTGAGCTCGTCCAACAGACGCTGGTTCACCTCGTCGCCGCCCACGTGCCGGAAGCAGACGAGGTTGAGTGGGGCAGGGGCCGCGAGCTCGAACTGGTCGTCGGTTTCCACCCATCCCGCGAAGTCGTGCGCCAGCTTCACGTGCTCGCGCACGTGGAGTTGCAGGCCCTCCACACCGTAGTGCCGGATCACGAACCACAGCTTCAGCGCGCGGAAACGCCGACCGAGCGGGATGTGCCAATCGCGGTAATCGAACACCGCCCCGGACTGCAGGGCTGCGGTACGCAGGTACTCCGGCAGAATGCTCAGCGTGTTGATGAGCGCCGCCCGGTCCGTCACGTAGAAGGCGTCGCAGTCGAAGTTGGTGAGCATCCACTTGTGGGGGTTGAAGCAGTAGCTGTCGGCCAGCTCTAGTCCGTCGTGGATGCAGCGGAACTCGGGACACAGCGCGGCGGTCCCCGCCAGCGCCGCGTCCACGTGGAGCCACAGGCCGTGCTGCCGGCAGATCTCGCCGATTGGCCGCAGCGGGTCCATCGCCGTGGACGGGGTGGTGCCGACCGTGGCCGTCACGAAGAACGGCGTGTGTCCCGCGGTCAGATCCCGGGTGATCGCCTGCTCCAGGGCCTCGGGCCGCATGGCGTAGCTGTGGTCGACCTCGATGAGGCGCAGGTTGTCGCGGCCGATCCCGACGACGCCGGCCGCCTTCGGCACCGACGAGTGCGCCTCGCTCGAGGCGTAGGCGGTGAGCGTGTCGGTCACGCCTTGGCTGTTGGAGCGGCCGTTGGTGGCCCGCTCCCGCGCCGCCAACATGGCGCAGAGGGAGGCGCTCGAGGCCGTGTCCTGGATGACGCCGCCGCCGTCCCCGGTGGACTTGAACGACTCGGGCAGCGCGAGCATGTCTACCAGCCAGTCGAGCACACGCGTCTCGAGTTCGGTGCATGCCGGGCTCGTGGCCCACGCCATCCCCTGCACGCCGAGTCCGGAGGACACGATGTCCCCCAGGATGGCCGGGCCCGACGCGTTGGCCGGGAAGTAGGCGTAGAAGTTGGGCGATTGCCAGTGCGTCACGCCCGGCAGGATCACGTCGTTCAGGTCCTGCAGCAGCGCCTCGAGGGGCTCGCCCTTAGCGGGGGCGGTATCGGGCAGGTGGCGGCTGATCTCGCCGGGCTCGACCTGAGACAAGACGGGGTAGTCCTCCAGGCGCTCCATGTATTGTGCGACCCAGTCCACCACCGCGTGGCCCGCGCGGCGGAACTCGTCGGGTGTCATATGGATCTCTGTGAGTGTGGTCATGACCGGCTCGTGGTTGGGTCACTTCGTGGGCGACCCCGCGCCACCTGAGCTCGCAAGAAAGATGGCGAACGCGTCGTGCGCCCAAACGACCTCGGGGCTATGAAAGCCCGACTGCTCCAGCTCTTTCAGCGTTTGCGCCGTGGTCCAGGGATGATCCTGCCGGCTCTCCTTCTCGGAGTTCCACTCCACGAAGTCTCTCGGGCAGCCGGCCGCCAGAGCGTGCTCGGCGCGCTGCCGCACGAAGTGCTCCTGCACAGCCGGGTCGGAATGCACGATCATGTCGCCCCAGACGAAGACGCCGCTGGGGGTGAGCCAGCGCCTGACTGCGCCCAGGGTTCGGCGCTTGGCATCTGCGGGCAGGTTGTGCAGCACGAGGTTCGAGAACACCGCGTCGAGCTGCTGCTGCGGTTCGTACGCCGCGGCGTCGCCGTGGACGATGCTGACGCGAGCTCCGTGAGGCGCGAGCAGCCCGCGGGCCTGCTCGATCATGTCGGGGGAGGCGTCCAGCGCCGTCACGTGAGCCGCGGGAAGCTCGCGCAGCACGAGGTCCGACACATTTCCGATGCCGGCACCGATGTCCAGGACGGTGCTCGGACCGGCGAGCCGCAGGAGATCGAGGATGCACTCCAGCATCTCGTCGTACCGGGGTACCAGCTGCCGGATCTTCTCAGCGTAGCCGGCACTGAACTCGGCGTAATAGTCCTCGGCGGTTCGCGTCACCGGTGGATCGGCGTCCTGCGCAAGTGAGTCATCACTTCCTGATGTAGTAGCGCATGATGGGCCGGGTGGGAGACCTCCGGGCCACTTCGGCAAACCCCGCTCGTTCGAATGCCGGCGCGAGGCCGTGCCAGGCGAAGGCGTCGGGCATGCGGTCCTGCTTGGGCTCCGCGGGATAGCCCTCCACGATCCCGGCGCCGTGCCGCTTGGCGTGCTGCACCGCCGCCTTGAGGAGCTCCACGGAGACCCCCGTGCCCCGGTGAGCCTTGTCCACGAAGAAGCAGACCACCGACCAGACGGGCTCGTCGTCCACCGGCTTGAGGATGCGGGAGCGTTCCAGGGTACCGTACCGCTCCCGCGGAGCGACGGCACACCACCCGATCGGCTCCCTGCCGGCGTAGGCGATGATCCCGGGGATCTCCCCCTTCCGTACGATCGCCTTCATGGCCCGCTTGTTCCCGGCGCCCTTGCGCCGCTCGAACTCAGAGCGCCTGAGCCGCCACCACATGCACCAGCAGCCCCCGCAGGCGCCCCGCTCGCCGAACAGCCGCTCGAGGTCGGCCCAGTGCTCGAGGGTGAGGGGGTGGAAACGGAGGCGCCTGCCCCCCCTCACGCGGCTCTCTGGGGTCCGCTTGCGGTTCATGTCGCCTATTCTCGCTCCCGGCCGCCTGTGCCGGAAGGGCCCGGCATCTGCGCGGCTGAGTGGGTCGTTTTGAACCAGGCGTTATAAAGCGTGAGGGAAATCACTGAATCGCGACTTGCGCACTTGCGCGTCGTCCCTATCTTGGCGCCCACTGGGTCGAGGCTGCGGTACACCCTACCACAGATTCCTCCCGCGCGACTACAGTGAATGGAATTGAACAGCGCCCTAACTCGTATTGTGCGTGGTTCCGGCGACCTCCGCAGCCTGCGGTCGTGGCCGGGGCTCTGTAGCGCGCTGCTCATCGGGGATCGCGACTGATACAGGCGGGTCCGCCGTCCGGCGGCGCGCCTTTCGTACATCAAAAGGTCGAGTGAGACAGGGCCGGTGGGCACTGCGCCGCCGGCACGACGCAACGAGATTCCTCATCACCCCTCTCGACGGAGGTCGCGCATGAGCAGTGCATCAAGAATCGGGTTGCGGCTGACGGCCGTGGCGGCGCTGACGGTGTTCGCGTTTGCCTGTGCGGATGGGCCGACGGAAGCGCCGCTGGTGGACCAGCCAGTGTTCGCGAAGGCTGCCGTCGGCGATGCCGCTGAGACCATTCTCGCCACTATGAACCGGGTGAACGAGGGGCTCGCGGCCGAAGGCACCGAGTATAGAGTCGTGTGGGCGGAGTACATCACCGGTGTCGGCGACGAGGTCGGCAACATTGTCATCACCAAGCATGTGGGCAACAAGCAGCTTGAGGCCGATTTCGTGCCCTTCGATTCGCGGCGGGGCTGGAGCGGGCCGGTCGGCGGGGCAACGGATGACATCACTTACGCGATCGATCGAACTGCGGATGCGGTGCCGTTCTTCGGCGGCCTCACTGGCGCCCAGACCGACGCAGCCATCGTCAGAGCCATGAACACTTGGGACGCGGAGCAGTGCTCCGACCTCCCGCTCAGTAGGAATCCCGATCTTGGCTGGGATATCGGCGTCGTGCGCTTCTTTGACCTCGCTCCCCCGTTTAGCAGTCCCCCGTTTGTAGATGGCAGCCCCTTCGTTTTTGCCGACATTCAGCACGCGGGCTGGCGTGACATCAACTTCCCCGGCGGAATCCTAGGGGTCACCTTCACGTTCAACTTCTGCGATCCGTGCGGTGACGATCCGGTGTTCACCGATATCAACAACGACAGGAAGCTCGACGTGGCGTTCCGCGAGATCTATTACGATCCGAGCTTCTTCTGGGCCGACGACGGCGTGTCCAACGTGGACGTCGAGACCATAGCGCTGCATGAGGTCGGCCACGGGCTGAGCCAGGCGCACTTCGGCAAGATCTTCATCACGAAGAACGGAAAGCTGCATTTCGCGCCGCATGCGGTGATGAATGCGTTCTACTTTGCCCCGCAGCGGACTCTCTTGGGCACCGACAACGGCGGCCACTGCAGCATCTGGGCGAGCTGGCCGAACAACTAGCAGTAAGGCACCTCTTACAAACACGACCGGCGGCGGAGCGATCCGCCGCCGGTCTGTTGTTCCGGGTGTGCGCGGGAGATTAGCCGACCCCTACCGGTTCTCCCTCGCCGCCCGTGCCAGCCGCTGCACCAGCCGCTTGGCCCAGCGGTGCACGTTGTGACTCGCCTCCCGCTTGCGCAGCGCCCTCATGCGGGCGCGCCGCTCGCCCTTGGGCATGGCGAGGGCCTGGTGCAGCTTGGCGGCTGTGTCGTCGATGTTGTAGGGGTTTACCAGCAGGGCCTCGGTCATCGTCTCGGCCGCGCCGGCCGTGTGTGATAGCAGCAACACGCCGGGGTCGTTCACCTGACAGGCCACGTATTCCTTCGCCACCAGGTTCATCCCGCCCGTCGCGCAGCGGTGTGACGAATCCCACTTCGGCGTCGCGGTACATGGCGGTCAGCTTGTCGGGTGACACCGAGCGGTACAGGTAGCGGATCGGCGTCCAGCTGGCGCTGCTGAATCGCCCGTTCACCTGGCCCACCAGCTCGTCGATCTCGCGCTTGAGCTCCTTGTATTCGGTGACCTCCGAACGGCTCGGAACGGCGAGCTGGAGCAGTGTGACGTTCTGCCGGTGCTGGGGATGCGTCTCCAGCAGGCGGGCGAAGGCGTGAATCCGCTGTGGGATGCCCTTGGTGTAGTCGAGCCGGTCCACGCCGAGCACCACGCGCTCCTGGTTGCCGAATCCGGCATCGGGCGCGCCCTTGGCGAGCGACTCGTAGTGGGCGAAGTCGATGCCCAGCGGGAGCGCGATCACCCGCACGGTGCGCCCGTCGATCTGCACGATGCCGCGCCGCACGTCGGTCTTGAGGCCCAGCAGCCGGTGCGTGCAGTCGAGGAAGTTCCGCACGTAGCCCGACACGTGGAAGCCTACCAGGTCCGCGGCCAGCAGACCGCGCAGCAGCGGCCGCGCCCAGGGCAGCACGCGGAACACGTCGTAGGGCGGGAAGGGGATGTGCAAGAAGAACCCGACGGCCACCTCCGGAGCCAACTTGCGCAGGTATCCGGGCGTGAGCATCAAGTGGTAGTCGTTCACGATCACATGATCGTCGGGCTGGATCGCAGCGGCGGTGGCCTCGGCGAAACGCTCGTTCACGCGCTGGTAAGCATCCCACTCGCTGGTCTCGAAGACGGCTTGCCCCGGCAGAGTGTGGAACAAGGGCCAGAGGGTGCGGTTGGAGAAGCCCTGGTAGTACGGCTTGACGTCATGGCGCGGGATCCCGACTGGCGCGAGCTGATAGTGGTCTTCGCCATCCGAGACACTCTCGCCGGGGCGCAGCTCCAAGCCCGGCCAGCCGATCCAGAGTCCGCCGCGGTCCTCCAGTATCGGCTCGAACGCCGCGACCAGGCCGCCGCTGGAGCGCACCCGCTCCGGGCCGCGCGGACCGCGCCGCAGCGTTACCGGGAGGCGATTGCTCACCGTCACCAGCCCAGACTCGCGCCGTTCCCTGGTGCGATCGTCGGGCATGCTCGTCCTTCCGCCGGACTGCATCTACAAGTTTACCGCTTGGGGGGGCGCTTAGCGAGGGCGTCACCGTCTCGCTACGCGACCGATTAGATTGTTTCTTCCAATGTCGACACCGAGCTCCTCCGCAGTGCGGGGCGTGGTCGCCCTCTCCAAGGCGTTTGCCAGCCGCTACGGCGTGCCGGTCATATCGCACATCGACAGCGACATCTTCCGCCGCACCTACTTCACGCACTGTCTGCGGTGCAACTTCTGCTCCGACGCGTGCTGCCAGTATGGTGTGGATGTGGACCTCTACCACTACGAGCGGATTCAGCGACACGCCGACGGCATCGAGCGGTACACCGGGATCCCGCGGGCGCGGTGGTTCACGGGTGAGTACGAGGACGATCCGGAGGTGCCGGGCAGCGGATCACACCGCACGCGCGTGGTGGACGGGTACTGCGTGTTCCACAACCGCCAGGGGCAGGGTTGCTTGCTCCACGCGTATTGTATCGAGCAGCGGATCGACCACCGCGAGCTCAAGTCGATGGTCGACTGCCTGTTCCCACTATCGTTCTATGACGACACGCTGTGTGTGGCGGACGAGGTGGACGATGACGAGCTGGTGTGTCTCGATACCGGACCCACGATCTACCGTGGGGGGCGGGAGGAGCTGGAGTACTACTTCGGCGAGCGGTTTGTCGCCGCGTTGGACACGCTCGAGACGCAGGTTCTGCGAGCCTGATCCCTACTTGGCGCCGGCGCCGGCCTCGGCCGGTACCAGATCGATGAACCGGTGTCCTTCGAACTCCACGGTCTCCCCCAGCGAGAACTCCACGGGGGAGTCGAACTCCGGGCCGTCGAACACGAAGGTGTGGAACTCCCCGCGCTCGCCGCATGGGTCGAGGTCGTCGCGCGTGCTGATCTCGGTCACGAGGTCGGCGTCGAACTCGCGCCCGAGTAACGGCGCCGCACCGCGCCCGACCTCGGCGCTCACGACGATGGCACGGTAGCCGCGCTCCACCACGGCCCACGCGACCTCCACAGCCGGGCCGCCCCAGAGCGGCTCGATGTGCTGCAGCCCGGCTGCCCGCACCCGCTCCTCATACCACGCGCGCACGTCCATCAGGCTCACGTTGCCGAAGACGATTCCGGTGACGCCGAGGTCCTTGAGCTCGCGCAGCGTCTTGAGAAACGCCGCCTCGAATGTGGTGGGGAGCGTGGGGGTGCTGACGCACTCCAGCCCCAGCGACTGCGCCTGCTGCTCGATGAGCTCGTGGCGCACGCCGTGGAATCGGACGCGGCCGGTGGCACCGTCGTAGAAGCTCACCAGGAAGCGAACGTCGAGTCCCGCGTCGCGGGCGCGGTCGAGGGCGAGGATGGAGTCCTTCCCGCCGCTCGTCATGAGGGCGTAGGCCATGGGAGAAGTTACAGGCGGGGCCGCGCCGGCGTTAGATGGAGGAAGTGTGACCACTTGACTCTGCTCCCCCGCCCCGTGAGTAGTTCAGGACCGTGGCCGAGCAGAAGCAGGAGAAGAAGAGGCGACTCGATCCCGCCCTGGTGTGGCGTGAGGCGCGCGAGATCATCTGGACGCGCCGGCGCCGCCTGGCCCTCGGCGCGCTCATCATGATCGTCAACCGGCTCGCGGGGCTCGTGCTGCCGGGCTCATCGAAGTACCTGATCGACAACGTGATCGGGCAGGGACAGGTCGAGCTGCTAGTCCCCCTGGCCGCGGCGGTGGGAGCCGCCACGCTGGTGCAGGCGAGCACGTCATTCGGGCTCGCGCTGGTGCTGGGGGTGACCGCCCAGCGCGCCATCGCCGACATGCGCAAGGCGGTGCAGGCGCACGTGAGCCGGCTCCCGGTGCGCTACTTCGACTCCACAAAGACCGGCGTCCTGATCTCGCGCATCATGACCGACGCCGAAGGCATCCGGAACCTGGTTGGCACGGGATTGGTGCGTCTCACCGGCGGGCTCGTGACGGCGGCCATCGCCCTCGCCGTGCTGTTCGTGCTCAACTGGAAGCTCACCGTGGTGATCCTCATCGTGCTCGTCACGTTCGGTGGGGCGATGGCCTACGCGTTCAACAAGCTGCGCCCCATCTTCCGCGAGCGCGGCAAGATCAACGCCGAGGTCACGGGTCGTCTGGCCGAGTCGCTGGGCGGTGTGCGGGTGGTGAAGGCCTATGTGGCCGAGCGAGGGGAGCAGCTCGTGTTCGCGCGCGGAGTGCACCGGCTGTTCCGCAACATTGCCCAGTCAGTCACGGGGATCTCCGGAATCGGCGCCTTCACTACGGTGATCGTGGGCGCCATCAGCGTCATCATGATCGTGGTGGGCGGCCGCGCGATCATCGACGGCACCATGACGCTTGGTGACTTCGTGATGTACATCTTCTTCACCGGTTTGGTCGCCGCGCCTCTCGTCTCCATTGCTGAGATCGGCACACAGATCAGCGAGGCCTTCGCCGGCCTGGACCGCATCCGTGAGATCCGCCGGATGGCGACGGAGGAGGAGGAAGACTCGAGCAAGGAGCCCCTGGGCTCCATCGACGGCGAGATCGCGTTCCGCGGCGTGTGGTTCGAGTACAACCTCGATGTCCCTGTGCTCAGGGACGTCTCGTTCACCGCGCCCCCCGGGTCCACGACCGCGCTCGTCGGCTCCAGCGGGTCGGGCAAGAGCACCCTCATTTCCCTGGTCATGGCGTTCAACCAGCCACAGCAGGGCACGATCACCCTGGACCGGCGTGATCTCGGCTCGATCCGGCTGCGAGACTACCGCAGCCTGCTCGGCGTGGTGCTCCAGGAGAATTTTCTGTTCGACGGCACCATCGCCGAGAACATCGGCTTCGCGCGCCCGCACGCCACGCCGCAGGAGATCGAGGAGGTGGCGCGGATCGCCCACGCGAACGTCTTCATCGAGGAGTTCGAGGACGCCTACGACACCATCGTGGGAGAGCGCGGCATCAAGCTCTCGGGCGGGCAACGGCAGCGGATCGCCATCGCCCGCGCGATCCTGGCCGATCCCAAGATCCTCATTCTCGACGAGGCGACATCCAGCCTCGACAGCGAGAGTGAGGCGATGATCCAGGACGGTCTGCGCTCGCTCAGGCGCGGTCGCACGACGTTCGTGATCGCGCACCGCCTCTCCACCATCCGCAGCGCCGACCAGATCCTGGTGCTCGAGGAGGGGGAGATCGTGGAGCGCGGCACGCATGACGAGCTGCTCGCCCGGCGCGGCCGGTATCGCCAGCTATACGACAAGCAGTACCTCATCGAGCACGACCGCTTCATCAATCCGGGGGAAGACCACACACCGGAGCCGGAGGAGGTGGAGCCGGTGCCGGGCGGGGGCGTGCGCTCGCCGCGGGACCTGTAGCGAGCTGGGGCCCAGCGGGAGGCGCTCCTAGGCGCGTGAGCGCTGCAGGTACTGCCTGAGTTCGCCCAGGTCGTCCAGGTGCCGCGCTCCTATCCCATCGATCTGGCGGCTCAAAGGAACGGTCGCCGCTCCCCCGACCAGCAACTCCACGCCGTCGCTCAGCGCCGCTCGCAGCTCTGCGAGCTCCGCTAGGAGTCGCGCGGAATCGTCAGCGCGGACGCTGCTCACGGCCACCGCCCGGGCGCCGGACTGTGCCGCGGCGTTCGCGATATCGGCCGCGGGAAGGTCGGGTCCCAGCTGGCACGCGCGCCAGCCCTCGGTGCCCGCGACTACCCCCACCAGCATGGCACCCATCTCGTGCCGCTCGCCGGCGGGCGTCGTGACCAGGATCAAGGGGGCCGAGGCGGGGACCTCTAGGATCTCCTGGATCCACTGCAGCGTGCGCTTGACGATGACGGAGGCGGCGTGCTCATGAGCGGGGGTCAGCGTGCCGTCGTGCCAGCGATCACCGATTTGGCGCAGGAGGGGGGCGAGCAAGTGGTCCACGAAGCCCGTGGCTCCCAGGGCTAAGACGGCCTGCCCCAGCACGAACTGCAACTGGGCCGAGTCGAGGGCTTCCACGGCGGCGAGCGCGGTAGCCAGGTAGTCTTGGCTCACGCCTTGTGCCGCGCGCTCCAGAGCGGTCGGCGGCGCCGGCGCGCGGGCGGCGGCATCCTCCTCCACCAACGCGGCCAGCTCCTCGGTGCCCAGACCGGCCACCTGCCGAATCGCCCGGCCCGCCAGCGTGGCACGATTGAGCAGGCTGAGGCGCTCTATGTCTGCGTCTGAGTAGAGCCGCTGCCCACCCTCGCTGCGCTGCGGGGTGACCACTCCGTAGCGCCGCTCCCAGACCCGCAGGACGTCGGGCGAGAGCCCGGTACGCAGGGAGACCACCCTGATGGGGTGGCGCGGCTCCCGATTCTTGGCTGATGGGCTCATGGGCGACAAGATACTCGTGTGTCTAAGTTCTGTCAATATTTGGACTTGTACAAAGGCTTGACAACAGCTAGACCAGCCCCTAGTTTCATGGACGTCAGTTAGACAGAAAATCTTCCACAGGAGGTCAGAATGAAGACGCTCGATATCGTCGCCGCGGCCCTGCTCGTGATCGGCGGCCTGAATTGGGGCCTCGTCGGCGCCGCCGACTTCGATCTCGTTGCCACGCTGTTCGGCGGCGGCAGCCCGCTGGGCAAGCTGGTCTACATCCTCGTCGGCATCAGTGCCCTGTACCAGGCCCTGCAGTGGAAGGCGATCCAGCGCCGCTGGCTCGCCGCCCCGGGGCGGGCCTAGGTCGGGGGGATTCCGCATCCACGAGCACGCAACCTCATCACTACCTGGAGGCATTCATCATGAAGTTCCGCACCCTCAGCACCCTGGTGGCCGCCGGCCTGTTGCTCGCCGGCTCGGCCGAGGCCCAGATGAAGTACACGAGCAGTTCAGCCGGCGACACCTCGAACGACATCGTGGACGTGGCAGTGGCCGCCGGCTCGTTCAACACCTTGGCGGCGGCCCTCAAGGCCGCGGGCCTGGTTGAGACGCTCAAGGGCGAGGGCCCGTTCACGGTGTTCGCCCCGACGGACGAGGCGTTCGCGAAGCTCCCCGAAGGCACCGTCGAGGCGCTGCTCGAGGACACCGAGAAGCTGACCGCGATCCTGACCTACCACGTGGTGGCCGGCCGCGTCACCTCCGATCAGGTGGTGCAGCTCGACCGCGCGACGACCGTGAACGGTCAGGACGTGAAGATCAAGGTGAAGGGCGGCTCGGTATACGTGAACGGCGCCAAGGTGGTGCAGGCCGACGTCGAGGCCTCGAACGGCGTGATTCATGTCATCGACAGGGTGATCCTGCCCGAGTGGTAGGCCGATCTTCCGAGGGGCCGGCGCGAGTGCGCCGGCCCCGTATTCTCTTCGCTACTCTGAGCTGTGGCGTCGCTGTCGGGCGGCGCCGCCCGGTGCGAGCATGAGCCCCGTTCCCAGCATCCGCATCCGAGGCGCCAACGACGCGCCACTGCGCCGGGACGGCGGGTTCGTGCTGTACTGGATGACTGCGCACCGCCGACTCACGTCCAACTACGCGCTTCAGAGGGCGGTAGAGTGGGCCAATGAGCTTGCCAAGCCGCTGCTTGTGCTGGAGGCGCTCCGCGCGGGGTATCCCTGGGCCAACGAGCGCTTCCATGCATTCGTGCTCCAGGGCATGGCCGACCACGCTGCGGCTCTTGCCGGGGGTCCGGTCGGCTACCTGCCCTATGTCGAACCAGAGCCGGGGGCGGGAAAAGGCCTGTTGGAGGCGCTCGCGGCCTCGGCTGCCGTGATCGTGACCGACGACTATCCGGCGTTCTTCCTGCCCCGCATGACCGAGGCCGCCGCCGAGCGACTGCCCGTGTCGCTCGAGGCGGTGGACGCCAACGGGCTCCTCCCGCTCCGGGCCGCCCCGCATGCGTTCGGGACGGCATATCAGTTCCGTCGGTTCCTGCACCGCGCCCTGCCGGAGCACCTTGTGGACTGTCCGCTCGCCGATCCGCTGGCGGCACTCGACGCGCCGCGCTTCGCCAGCATGGATCCAGCCGTGGCTCATCGCTGGCCCGCCGCGTCGCCTGCGTTGCTCGCGGTCGAGCCCGCAGCCCTGGCCGCGCTGCGGATCGACCACGCCGTGCCACCGGCCCCCCTGAGCGGAGGCTCCGCGGCCGCCCACCAAGCTGCCCACCGCTTCGTGCAGCAGCGGCTCGCGCACTACGCAGAGCGACGCAACGAGCTGGGCGAGCCGGGAACGAGCGGACTCTCGCCGTATCTCCACTTCGGTCACCTGGGTGCCCACGAGCTGTTCGCGAGCGTGGCGCAGACCGAAGGATGGACGCCGGACGAGCTCAGGCCGGAGGCGCGCGGCGGCCGCGCCGGTTGGGGGATGCGGGAGAGCGCCACGGCCTTCGTGGACCAGCTGGTCACGTGGCGCGAGCTGGGATACAACATGTGCGCGTTCCGCCCCGACTACGACCGCTACGACTCGCTGCCTGAGTGGGCACGTCGCACCCTCGCTGAGCATACGCGCGATCCGCGGGAGTACTGCTACGAGCTCACCGCGTTCGAGACGGCGGCCACGCACGACGAGCTGTGGAACGCGGCGCAGCGCCAACTGCTGCGTGAGGGGCGGATACACAATTACCTGCGCATGCTGTGGGGCAAGAAAATCCTCGAGTGGTCGGCGTCGCCCCTGGACGCGCTGCAGTTCATGGTTGAGCTCAACAACAAGTACGCGCTGGACGGCCGCGATCCGAACTCCTACTCGGGCATCTTCTGGGTGCTGGGCCGCTACGATCGACCCTGGGGGCCGGAGCGACCGGTGTTCGGCAAGGTGCGCTACATGAGCTCCCAGAACGCGGCGCGCAAGCTGAGCGTCGAGTCGTATCTCGAGCGCTACGGCCGCGCGGTGCAGGGGGCGCCGGCATGAGAAACGGCAAACGTTTCCTGCTGTCGCGCAAGCAGATCGTGCCGGCCGATCTCGCTGCCGTGTTCGCGTTCTTCAAGGACCCGAGTAACCTGGCCGAGATCACCCCACCGTGGCTCAACTTCCAGATGCGATGGGCGTCGGACCGGGTGGTGCGGAAGGGCACCCGCATCCGCTACCACATCCGCTGGCTGGGCGTCCCGCTGCTGTGGGAGTCCTGCATCGCCCGCTACGTCGAGAACGTGTGCTTCGCCGACGAGATGGTGGTCGGGCCGTACAAGTCGTGGTATCACCTGCACACCTTCCGTCCGGTGGCGGAGGGCGTTCAGATGTCGGACCGCGTGGAGTATGCGCTGCCGTTCGGGCCGCTCGGTCTGGTGGCGCACGCCGCCGTGGTGCGGCGGCAAGTCGACGGGATCTTCGAGTATCGGGCACGGCGGATCGGAGAGCTTTTCCAGGGCCCGTAGACTCCTCGCGCCACCGCTTGGAATCCCCTCTGACGCGACGTACCTTCGAGGCATGACGTCGAAGGCGACGCTCGAGTACACGCTCTACCTCGTTCGCGTAGCACCCGAGGTGGCTACCAAGGCGCGCAAGACGCGGCGGCGTTTCCAGCAGCGCCTGGTGCGCAACCTGCGCGATGCGCTCGACGCCGGCGAAATCGACTGCCGCGTCGATGACCGCTGGAGCCGCATTCTCGTGGAAGCGTCCGACCGTGCGGCGCTGAGCCGTTTGGCCTCGGTGTTTGGCGTTAGCAGCGTGTCACAGGTTGAGGCGCGGCTGACCGCCGATCTCGACGAGATCGTACGGGTGGGCGAATCGCTCTATGCCGACCGCGTGCGGGACCGGAAGTTCGCGGTGGATGCGCGCCGCGCCGGTTCGTACCCGTTCACCGGGCAGGACATCAGGGTGCAGCTCGGCGCAGCCCTCGACCGGCACGCCGCGTCGGTCGACCTAAGCCATCCGGACGTCACCGTGTCGGTGGAGGTGCGCGACGGAGAGGCGTTCCTCTTCAGCGGTCGGGAGAAAGGGGCGGGCGGACTGCCGCTCGGGGTCGAGGGGAAGGCCGTGTGCCTCATCTCGGGTGGGTTCGACTCGGCGGTGGCCGCCTGGCTCATGCTCAAGCGCGGCATCTCCCTCGACTACGTGTTCTGTAACCTGGGCGGTGAGGCGTATGAGCGCGCCGTCGTGTCGGTGGCCAAGGTGCTGGCCGACGAATGGAGCTTCGGCGACCGGCCGCGCATCCACGTCGTGGACTTCGTGCCGGTAGTGGAGGAGCTCAAGGCGAAGGTACAGCCCAAGTATTGGCAGGTAATCCTCAAGCGGCTCATGTACCGCGCTGCCGAGGCGGTGGCGGGCGAGCTCCGGGGCGAAGCGGTCGTGACTGGCGAGGCGGTGGGGCAGGTCTCCTCGCAGACCCTGGGTAACCTGCGCGCCATCGACGAGGTAGCGTCGCTTCCGGTGTTCCGGCCGCTGGTGGGGTTGGACAAGCTCGAGATCATCGCACTGGCGGAGCGCATCGGCACCGCCGTGTTGAGCGCCCGCGTGCGGGAGTACTGCGCCATCCTCCCGGACCGGCCGGTGACCCACGCCAAGCCCGCCGCGGCCCGGGACGAGGAGTCGCACGTCGATCTCTCCCTGCTCGATGCGGCGGTGGCCGGCCGGAAGGTGCTGGACCTGCGCGAGCTGCGCGACGTGGACCTGGTGCAGCCGTACCTGTTCGTCACCGAGATCCCCGACGGCGCCGTGGTGCTCGACTGCCGCGAGCCGCACCACTTCCAGCACTGGCACTATCCCGGTGCCGAGCGACGCGACATCGGCGACCTGGCGGCACGCTTCAAGCAGCTCGACAAGACCCGCACCTACGTGCTCTACTGCAGCGTCGGGGTGCAGACCGCTTACGTGGCCGAGGTCATGCAGCGGGAGGGCTACGAGGCCTACTCCTTCAAGGGAGGGGCGCGCCCCCTGATGCGGTATGCGCGGGAGCGGGGTCTGCCAGTCACGGCCTGAGCCCGCGTCTGCGCGCCCGTCCACTCCGACACCACGCCCCCTCCATCATCGCGTAGTGTGCCGCGGCGCCGGCCGCTGGCGCACGCGCCTCCGTCGGACCATACTAGGGCCCGCAGGCACCTCCTGACACTTAGGACCGTTACCGGACCGCCTCCGATGCCGAAAGGATCGCGCGCATGACCGAGCCTCGAGCTGCCGCGGAGACTGCCAAGCCGCCACCGCCGGTGTTCTATCGCTGGGCGGTGCTGGTCGTGATCAGCCTGGCGATGTTCGGAAACTACTATGTGTACGATGCGGTGAGTCCGATCGCCGACCTACTGAAGGAACAGCTCGGCTTCTCCGACAGGAACATCGGACTGCTCAACGCGATCTACAGCTTCCCGAACATCGTGATGGTGCTGATCGGTGGCATCATCATCGACAGGATCGGGGTCAAGAAAGCGACCCTCTTGTTCGGCGTGCTCTGCTTCGTGGGGGCGGTGATCACGGCCGCCACGAGTGAGCTCGCCGTCATGGCCACTGGCCGCCTGATCTTCGGCGTCGGGGCGGAGTCGCTGATCGTCTCGGTGACCACGGCCATCGCACGGTGGTTCAAGGGGAAGGAGCTGTCCTTCGCGTTCGGCGCGAACCTCACTATCGCGCGCCTTGGGTCGTTCCTCGCGCTCAACTCCCCCACCTGGGCGAGACCCGCCTTCGAGAGTTGGCAATGGCCACTGCTGATCTCCGTTGCGGTCGGGAGCCTCTGTGTGGTGGGTGGCCTCATCTACTGGATCATGGAGGACAGCGCGACCCGGCAGTACCAGATCGGCGAGGCGGAAGAGACCGAGAAGATCGTCTTCGCTGACCTCTTCCGCTTCCCCAAGTCGTACTGGTACGTCGTGCTGCTATGTGTCACGTTCTACTCAGCGATCTTCCCGTTCCAGACGTTCGCCGTGAAGTTCTTCATCGAGGCCCACGGTACGACCCGCGAGTTCGGCGGCTTTCTCTCCAGCCTGATCACGCTGTTCGCGATGGTCTTCACGCCGCTCTTCGGCTACTTGGTGGACCGTGTCGGCAAGCGCTCGCTGTTCATGATGTGGGGCTCGCTGCTTCTGGTGCCGGTCTACCTCATGATGGCCTACTCCGGGATCTCCCTGCTCATACCGATGGCGATGATGGGGATCGCGTTCTCACTGGTGCCCGCGGTGATGTGGCCCTCGGTGGCCTATCTGATCGAGGAGGGGAAGCTCGGCACCGCCTACGGCCTGATGACCATGATCCAGAACATCGGTCTGTTCGGGTTCAACATGATGATCGGCTGGGCCAACGATTATGCGGGTGCCAGCGTCCAGAACCCGGGGGGCTACGCTCTCGGCATGTGGATCTTCTCCGTCCTCGGCTTCCTGGGGTTCTTCTTCGCGTGGCTGCTGCGGAAGCAGGAAACCGGTCCCCACGCCCACGGGTTGGAGACGATCACGGTGAAGTCGACGCAGGAAGCGGAGGCGCAAGCGCGGGAGTAGCTCGGCGTTCGACGGGTAGCAGTCGCTCAAGAGTGAACGGCGGTCTCCTAAGAGGAGGCCGCCGTTCGCTTCCGGGCGTCCGCAGCCCGGTCCTTCGGGAGGTGGTAGTGAGTTAGTCCTGCTGACCGCGACGCGTCGGGCCGAGCGGTGGGTCGCTCGCTCACCCCTCCAGCGAGAACCTTGCAGGGCGGCAAGGCGCCCAACACGTCGTGGTTTGGATGAGTGAACGTCGGAGCGGTCGCGACGGTTCCCCGGGTCCGAGCGCGACGGCAACGAGCCTGCGTCGCGCGGGATCGTGTGTGTCCCATTGGGGACCCGCGGCACGGCTGGTCCGTCGGAACTGCTAAGTACTCATGGGATATCGTGTTATACAGCAGGCGGACGGTCGAGGACTGCCAGGGCGGGCCGAGGAACTTACGAAATATCGTCAATCGTGCGAGATTGTCAGGGAGTGGCGGCGGCACGGGCTGAGACGTCCCGGCGCGAGCGCCGCACAACCCGACACGAGCGCACGAGTCATGAGTCCAGGCGACACCGGAGAATTCGTCGTCCGGGCGGACGAACCCACCCCGATCGGACGGAAGAGCCGCGAGCAACTCCTCTCGGAGCTGGAGGTACTGCAGGTACAGTTCGAGGCGTCGCGCGAGGCCCGCCAGGTGCTGCAGCGCGCCGGGGAAGCGCTGCGCAAGAGCGAGGACCGACTGCGCACGTTCTTCGAGTACTCGAACGATGCCCTGTTTGTGATCGACCCTGTACGTGACGTCATCCTCGACGTCAACCCGCGCGCCTGCCAGCTGCTCGGCTACACGCGGGAGGAGTTCCTGACGCTACCGGCCTCGGCGATCCACCCCGAGGAGCTGCCTCGGTTCCGGGAGTTCACGCGCGGCGTGCTGCGCAACGGCATGGGCTGGACCGACGAGCTCACCTGCCTCACCAAGGAAAAGAGTGCGCTGGCCGCCGAGATCTCGGCTTCGGCCGTGGAGATCGAGGGAGAGCGGCGCATCATCGCCTGGGTGCGCGACGTCACGCAGCGCAAGGAGGCAGAGGCCAAGTTGCGGGAGAGCGAGGAGCGCTTCCGCCGCCTGGTCGAGCGCGCCGCCGACGCGTTCTACGTCATCGAGGAGGACGGCCGCATCGTCGATGTGAACCAGCAGGCGGTGGATTCCACCGGGTTCGACCGCGACGAGCTGGGCGGGATGCACGTGTGGGACATCTGGGAGGGGTTCTCTCCGGAGCTGCTGCGCAGAAACCTCGCGGAGATCGAACGGTCCGGCCCCACCACGCTGGGCGGTTCGCATCGCCGCAAAGATGGCACGCGGTTTCCCGTCGAGGTACGCACTTGCCTGCTGGAGGAGCGGGGCACCAAGCGAGTGTTGGCTCTGGCCCGCGACATCTCTGAGCGGGTCGAGGCCGAGGAGCAGCGCCGCAGGCTCAATCTCGAGAAGGTGTATCTCCAGGAAGAGATCCAGATGGAGCACAACTTCGGGGAGATCGTCGGGGCATCACGCACCATCAAGAGTCTGTTCCGCGATATCGAGCGCGTCGCCGCCACCGACTCCACCGTGCTCATCACGGGCGAGACCGGCACCGGCAAGGAGCTGGTCGCGCGTGCGATCCACGGGGCAAGCGCGCGTCAGAACAGCGTGCTCATCAAGGTCAACTGCGCGGCACTCTCCGCGGGTCTCATCGAGAGCGAGCTGTTCGGCCACGAGAAGGGCGCCTTCACCGGCGCCACGCAGCGCCGCGTCGGGCGGTTCGAGCTCGCCGACGGCGGGACCATCTTCCTCGACGAGATCGGCGACCTGCCTGCCGAGCTCCAGGTCAAGCTGCTCCGCGTGCTGCAGGACGGCGAGTTCGAGCGCGTGGGTGGCAGCAAGACCCTTAAGGTGGACGTGCGGGTCATGGCGGCCACCAACCGCGACCTCGAGCAGGCGGTGGAGCAGGGTCGCTTCCGCTCCGACCTCTACTTCCGGCTCAAGGTTTACCCGATCCACGTGCCGGCCCTGCGGGAGCGGAAGGGCGACATTCCCCTCCTGGTGAACTACCTCGTGCAGAAGTACGCCAAGCGCATGGGCAAGACCATCGAGACGGTGCCGCAGCGGGCCATGGATGCCCTGCGGAGCTACGCCTGGCCGGGAAACGTGCGGGAGCTCGAGAACGTGATCGAGCGCGCGGTGATCGTGAGCCCGCAGACGGAGCTGGAGCTGGGGGAGTGGCTGCGCGAGGCGGGGCCCGCGGCCGATGACGGCTTGCTGCTGACGCTGGACGACGTGCAGCGACGCCACATCGTGAGCGCGCTGGAGCACACCGGGTGGCGCGTGAGCGGGCCGAAGGGTGCCGCCCACATCCTGGGCATGAAGCCCACCACCCTGCAGGCGCGCATGAAGAAGCTGGGCATCGTGCGCCGCGACGACGGCTAAGCGGGCCGTGGCGCGCCAATATATGGTAAACTGACGAAATATCGTAAGTTCTTCCCTGCCGGCCGGGCCAAACAACCCGACGGTTCTCTCCTATAAGTCCTTTTCTGACAATGTATTAGACGGCAGCTAGCCGTCGCGCTCGGCGTGGCACGCCGCCTGCTACTAAGGAGTGGGGAGCCCACTGCCAGGGACCCGAGCGTGTTGCGCATAACGCGAGTCGCCGAACTCCCCCCGCAGATCACCCTCAAGGTGGAGGGGAGGATCCAGGGCGACGCGGTAGACCTCCTCGAGCGCGAGTGCCTGCAGCAGATCGGCGGCGGGCGGCGCGTGCAGCTCGACTTCGCCGAGGTCGCCTCCATCGATCGACAGGGCCTCGCGATGCTGCGCGGGCTGCAGGGCGAGCGTCTCGAGATCGTGCACGCCGCTCCCTTCCTTGGCGCCCTCCTGGGAAAGAAGGAGCTCATATGACCGCTGTTGCTACCGAGATTCTCGCGGACGCCACCCCCCTGTTCGACGCCTCAGTGGAGCCCCCCGCCGAGCGGCCGGAGTTCGAGGGCCTGGCCTTGCCGCACGTGGACTTCCTGTACCGGTTCGCCCTGCGCCTGAGCGGCGAGCCAGCCATGGCCGAAGACCTGGTGCAGGAAACGCTGTTCCGGGCGCACAGCAACTGGCATCGCTTCGACGCCGGCTCCAACGTGCGGGCCTGGCTCGCTACGATCCTGCGTAACTCGTTCATCAACGAGTACCGGCGTCGTAAGCGAGAGGTGGACCGCATGAGCGTGGAGGACATGGAAACGTTCATGGTTCTGAACCGGACGGACCACCCCGACCCGGAGCGCGACTTCTTCAACGGCCTGGTGGACGACGAGGTCGTGCAGGCCATGGAAGAGCTGCCGGTGGAGTACAAGGAGGCGCTCCTGATGAGTGACGTCGAGGGGCTGCCGTACGCGGTCATCGCCCGGGAGACCGGCGCGCCGCTTGGCACCGTGAAGTCGCGTATCCACCGGGCGCGCCAGTACCTGCAGAAGAAGCTGTACGACTACGCCACCGAGATGGGCTACGTGAAGGGTGGGCTCAGCCTGCAGGCGGCTGCCTAGGGGCGTGCGAGGCATGGACAACGCTCGGAGCGACCTGCGGGCGCTGGAAGAGGAGCTGAACGCCAAGCTCCTCGCGGGCCGGTTCCTCGAGGCGTACGAGCAGTTCTACAGCGCCGACGCAATGCGACCGCGCCTGGAGCCGCGCGGCCGCGACGCCGGCGCCGACTACGACCGGGCCCTGGCGTTCTTCGGTTGGGTGGAGACGTTCCTCGGTGCGTTCCCGGTGCGCGCCGTCACCGCCCGCGACACGTCGTACTCGGAGTGGGTTGTGGACCGCCGACCCGTGCTCGGTCGGCGCGCGACACAGGTCGTGGCCCGCCGCTGGCGCGACGGCAAGGTGGTGCGCGAGCGGTTCTACCACCGGGGGTAGCGCGCACGCCGACCGGTGTCCCAGTGGTGGCGGGATTCGCGTAGATTACTTGTGGGGTGCCGCGTCAAGGGAGGTGTGGCACCAGATGACTACGAGTTGGCCTTCCAACCTCACACTGCGGCGCGCTGGGCTGCTTGCCGCGGCACTACTCTTTGCCCTCCAGCCGGTGGCAGCGCTGCGGGCCCAGCAGAACACGAGCGTGCTCGTGGGCACTGTCGTGGCCGGCGAGACCGGCGAGCCGGTTCAGGAGGGCATTGTCGAGGTGCTGGAGCTCGGGCTGCGCACCCAAACCGACGCGCTGGGACGGTTCCGCCTCGAAGGCCTCTCCCCGGGTCGCGTGCAGATCCGCCTGCGGCGGCTGGGCTTCCGGCCGGCCGTCGTCACCCTGGAGATCCTCGATCCCGGCGAGCACGAGCTCGGTGCGATAGCGCTGGTGTCGGACCCGTTGGTTCTCGAAGGGGTCGTGGTCGAAGGCGACGAGGTCGTGCCCAAGCTGGATCAGATGGGCTTCTACACGCGCAAGGAAGAGGCCTTCGGCCAGTTCGTCGAGCAAGAACAGATCGAGATGTGGACGCCCAGGGTGGCGACCGACGTGCTCAGGCACCTGGTGGGAATCCGCGTGGTTCGCAATCCGAACTATGGCGGAGAGCTCCCGCCGCAGCGCACGACGTTCGGCTACATCGTAGGGCCGAGCCCGGGGAAGGACCTGCGTCGCTGGATCATCTACTCGCCGCGAGCGACCGGTGGGGCGAACTGCCCGATGCTGATCTTCTTGGACGGACTGTACGTAGGGGACGCCCGCCACGTGGACGTCGACTCGTACGTGGCCGCGACCCAGCTGGAAGCAGTGGAGTACTACGCCGGCAATGCTCGGATCCCGGCAGCCTTCAATCGCACGGGGGCGGCCTGCGGCGTGCTCGTGTTCTGGAACAAGGCGGGGCAGTAGGCGCCCCGGTCGCGGTGAGCCGCCTCGCCACCCGCATCACAATCCTGGGGCTCGCGGTCGTGTCCCTGTCCTGTGGAGAGGGGACCGGTCCGAGCGACGACCAGACGCCACCTGTCGTGACGGGTGTGGACCCGGCCGACGGGGCGACCGGTGTGAGCATCGGTGCCAGCGTGACCGTCTCGTTCTCCGAGCCCGTCCGGGTTTCCCCGTTCCCGGCCCGCGGGCTCGAGTTGCGCTCAGGCGGCATTCGCGTGTTCGGTGCCACGGTCGCGAGTGGGACCGAGCTCCGCTTCACACCGAGGTACGTACTGGACCTCGGCGCCAGCCACACGATTAGCATCGGGTCGGGCGTCACGGACCGCGCCGGCAATCCTGTTGCCGCGCAGTCGTGGACGTTCGCCACCGAAGGCAGCCGGCCGCCGCAGCTCAGCCAGGGAGCTCTGTTGGCGGACATTGGGGCCCTGGCGCACGACAGCATGGCGGGCCGGGAGGCCGGCTCGGCCGAGGAGCTCGCAGCGGCCGAGTACATCCGCGACCGGTTCCAGTCGCTCGGACTCGAGCCGGGTGTGCCGGGCTACCTGCAGACTTTCGAGATCCCGCCGGACGTGGTGGGGCGCGCCGGCGTGTTTTCCCAGAACGTCATAGCCGTGCTGCCCGGTGTGGGAGACCTAGCGGATCAGTGGATCGTCGTGGGCGCCCACTACGACCACCTGGGCCCGGGGGAGGTCGGCCCCGCACCCCCCGAGGTCTACAACGGCGCGGACGACAACGCCTCCGGCACAGCGCTCGTGCTGGATCTCGCGCGGGTCCTCGCTGAGTACGCAGCGGGCGGCGGCACGGCTGGTCATGACCGGCGCTCGTTCATGTTTCATGCGTACGGCGCAGAGGAGCTGGGGCTGATTGGCTCCCAGTGTTTCTGCGACAACCCCACCGTGCCGCTGGAGCGGGTCACGGCCATGGTGAACTTCGACATGGTCGGTCGGTTGCGCTATGAGGAACTGTACTTGGGTGGCCTCTGGACATCGACCCAGTGGCGCGATGAGCTGCTGCGCTACAACTTCGACGCGCTCACGTTGATTGACTTCCAGACCTGCCAGAGCTGCAGCGACCACGCCTGCTTCCGCTGGAACAACCGCCCGTCGATATGGTTCTTCACCGGCGACCACCCGCAGTATCACACGCCGGCCGACGATGTGGCGCTGATCAACGGGCCGGGGCTCGTCCAGGTCGGCACTCTGGCGCTGAACACATTGGTGCACCTCTCCGTGCGGCCGGACGAAATGCCGTTCGATAGCCCGCTGCCGGCACCGATCGCAGGCGCTGAGGGTCGCTGAAGCGCCGGTCGCCACCGGCCGCGAGCCCCGCGCGGGTCACGATCACCTTCCCCAGAACGCGACGGACGGCGCAAGCACAGGGCGCCGCGTAACTGACCGAGAATCTCCCATCGGTGGACTGGCCGGGGATGGCCTCGGCGACCGGCTGCGGCGTACATTTGCCACGTACGGGTGCACTCCAGCCGGAGGAGCCAGCATGTCCATGTCCCGCCGTGCCTTTGTTGGTGCCGCCGCGGCGTTCGGCCTGGCGCCCCGTCGAGTCCTATCCACGGCCGCTCCCACCACGCTACCCGTCCCCGAGGATCGCTTCGATCCGTGGGTCGAGGTCGACCCTGGGCTGCTGCGCCACAACGTCGAGCAGGTGTCACGGCTCGCCGGTGGCCGACCGATCCTGGCCGTCGTGAAGAACAACGCCTACGGCCTGGGGCTGTCGACCGCGGGGCCGATTCTGGCGTCCTTTCCAGAGGTCTGGGGCCTGGCCGTCGTGAAAGCCGACGCGGCGCTGCACCTCCGGGACGCGGGGATCCGAAAGCCGATCGTGCTCATGGCGATGTGCTCGGAACGCGAGGGTCACGAGCTGGTGGCTCGAGACGTCCAGCTCAGTCTCTACACGGACGATGCCTCAAGTCGGGTGGCACCGCTGGCCAGCCGAATCGGGAGGCCGCTGGATGTGCAGCTCTACCTCGACACCGGCATGGGACGCATGGGCATGCCGTATCACCGTGCTCTGCCGTGGCTCGAGGATGTCGCGCGCCGCCCCGACCTCAACGTCCGGGGGACCTTCATGGCGTTCGTGGAGGAGCGCGACTTCGACCGCCAGCAGCTGCAGCGCTTCGAGACGCTGGCGCGAGACGCAGCGAGCCGTGGACTGCGGCTCGGCAGCCTGCACGCCGCCTCATCCAACGGGGTGTTCCATCTGCCGGAGGCGCACCTCGACATGGTACGGCCGGGGATCGCGCTGTTCGGGGCCTATCCCAGTGAGCCGGAGGTGGAGCGGGAGCGCGCGGAGCTAAAGTGCGCCGTGCGGCTCCGGGCGCGAGTGGTGCGGGTAGCCCGGCTGCGGGCCGGTGACGGCGTTAGCTACGGCAGGAACTACGTGGCGCAGCGGCCGACCTGGATCGCCACCCTCCCAGTGGGTCACTCTGACGGCTATCCGAGAAAGGCCGTCGCGGGTGCCAAGGTGCTCATCAACGGGCGCCGCTTCCCGGTCATCGGGGCCGTGAGCGCGAGCCACTGTATCGTGGAGCTCGGGGACGAGCCGTTTGCCAAGGTGGGCGACGTGGCAACCCTGCTGGGTCCGGACGATCCGGTCGTCGAGCCCAACGTCCTGGCCGATGCTATCGGGGTCTCGGTGTACGACTTGCTGATGCACCTGAGTGCGGAGCTGCCCAGGTTTCTGGTGTGAGCTCGGGGGTTTGAGGCTTCGGTAGAGAGTCCCCCGTAGCGCTCGGCAGGGACGTCGGTCCGCGCCGCCAGCGCGCGTTTTCGCTGTTCCCTGCGTTGGTACGATCCCACCCACCGCGGCAGCGCCGTGTACGCTTGAGCGCCCCGACCCGGAGGATTTCCCTACGTGCTCGCCCGCGTCCGCTCGGCCGCGGTCTTGGGCATCGACGCATATCTGGTCGATGTGGAGACCGACATAGCGAACGGCCTGCCGTCGTTCAGCACAGTTGGGCTGCCCCAGGGGGCGGTCAAAGAGGGGCGCGAGCGCGTCGGTGCGGCGGTCGTGAACTCTGAGTTCGTGTTTCCGCTCAAGCGGATCACGGTGAACTTGGCCCCGGCGGACGTGAGGAAGGACGGCTCGGCGTTCGATCTGCCCATCGCGCTGGGAATCCTAGCGGCGACGGAGCAGCTTGGGCCCAATGGCAGCAGAGCGGAGCGGAGCGCACCGCCCGCCCTCGAGGACTACGTGGTGGTGGGGGAGCTCTCCCTCGAGGGCGGGGTGCGCCCGGTGCGCGGTGCACTGTCCATCGCGCTCGCCGCCAGGGTGCAGGGTCTCAAGGGTGTGATCGTGCCGGTCCAGAACCTGGCCGAGGCCGGGGTGGTGGACGGCATCGAGGTGCTGGGCGCGGAAGCGCTCGTCGAGGTGGCGTCGTATTTCGGGGAGGGAAAGCCCCTGCGCAGGGCCGCCGTGGACCGCGGCGCGCTGTTTGGCGACCCTAAGCCCGACGCAGAGGATCTCGCCGAGATCCGCGGCCAAGAACACGCCAAGCGCGCACTCGAGGTAGCCGCCGCGGGCGCGCACAACCTGCTCATGATCGGCCCGCCGGGTTCCGGCAAGACGATGCTCGCGCGCCGCCTTGCGACCATCCTGCCCGAGGCGACGCTGGAGGAGGCGCTGGACACCACCAAGATCCACAGCGTGGCCGGGCTGCTGCCGCCGGGAGCATCGCTCGTTACCGAGCGGCCGTTTCGCGCTCCGCACCACACCATCAGCGACGCCGGACTGATCGGCGGTGGCAGCCACCCGCGCCCCGGCGAGGTGAGCCTCGCGCACGGCGGCGTGCTGTTCCTCGATGAGCTGCCGGAGTTTCGCAAGAACGTGCTTGAGGTGCTGCGTCAGCCTCTGGAGGACGGCTGCGTCACGATCTCCCGTGCGGCGAGCTCGCTGTGCTATCCCGCCCGGTTCACGCTCGCCGCGGCCATGAACCCCTGCCCGTGCGGCTACTTCGGGAGCCCGATCCGGGCATGTACCTGCGGGACTCCGCTGGTGCAGCGCTATCTGTCGCGCGTCTCCGGTCCGCTGCTCGACCGCATCGACATCCACATCGAGGTGCCGGCGGTGCCCTACGGGGAGCTGTCCGTAGAACGCAGCGGGGAGCCGAGCGCGGCCGTGCGTGAGCGCGTAAACCGGGCGCGACGCCGCCAACTGGAGCGCTTCGCGCGGCGCGGCGGGCTGTTCGCCAACGCCCACATGACCCCGAAAGACCTGAAGCGGTTCTGCCGCACGACTCGCCGGGCGGACGCTCTGCTCAGGACGGCCATCGCCCGGCTCAAGCTCTCGGCCCGGGCCTACCACCGCGTGCTCAAGATCGCCCGCACTATCGCCGACCTAGCAGGGTGCGCGCAGGTCGAGCCCGAGCATGTGAGCGAGGCGGTGCAGTACCGGAGCCTGGATCGGTCGCTGAGCTGACACCTACTCTTGAGCGACGGGCTGTAGCGCTACAGCAAGGCGCTCAATGCCGTCACGGGGGCTGGTAGGCACGACGGCTCCGCTTCGCCACCATCGACACGCCACAGGACCGACGTCTAGAATATCCATGGGAGACGCCATGACTGCCGGCAGCGCCCGAAGGAGGCGAAATGGAGTTCTTGAAAGGGGTTGCGTGCACCTGGAACGGCGGCAAGGGTCAAACCGTCTCGCGACTGCCGTTGCTGCCCTCGGTGGTCTGCAGCATGCTCGTGTGGTTCGGCTGTCAGTCCCCCGATGTCCTGGAGCATGAGAAGGCCGGACTGCTCCGCGCCGATCGCGAATGTGCGGCGGCTTCGATTGAGGCGGGGTTTGCCGAAGCGTACTACCGCTGTCTGGCGGATAACGCCGTAGTGATGCCACCTGGGCAGCGTGCACTGTCCGGCCGCGACGAGATCTATGCGACGTTCAGGGAACAGGCTGGGGGTGACGTACTGGAATGGGAGCCCCAAGACGGCAGCGTTTCCCGATCAGGCGATTTGGGCTGGACCTGGGGCAATTGGGTATTCACGAGCATAGATCAAGAAGGTCAATCCCAGAAGAGCTACGGCAAGTACGTCTTCCTCTGGAACAGGGTGGGCAATGAGTGGAAGGTCATCGCGAACATCTGGAACGACAGCCCGAAGCCGGAGTAGCCGGGAGACGATGTAAGGCGAAACCAGCGACGAGGGCTCGGTCCCGTCACCGGATCGGCTGGCTGCATGGATCGCGACAGTCTCGAGGTCGTCTCTTGTAACGCAAGTGCTCCTCGGCTGCCCGTTCGACCGTCTCTCTCGAGAACAGATCCCTGATCTGCGTGGGTGGCGGTGCCTTGGCTAGCTCCTCTGCGACGTTGAGTACGGCCACCTCGTCAAACTGGTGCCAGTGGTACAGATAGATGAGACCATTGCGCAGGTCGAAGACGTTCGAGTAGAGCGTATTCCCGACTGCGCCTTCAATGTGAACTGCGTCCAGAATGGATCGAAAGTAGTCTACGGTGAGATCCGCTTCCTCGTCGATCCTCTCCAACATCTCAACTGCCTTCTCGTAGCGCCAGCACGGATAGCTATCGCCGAAGGCATTCCGCGGATTGGCGCGGTTGAAGTTGGTCGATACCAGGAACCCGTCTCCTATCGGTTTCCTGGTGAACGCGAGCTCACCATCCGGTCCCGCACTGATGACCGCCGCGTCACCAGTCGCATCTGCCAACAGGACTTGCCATCGGAGAGAGCGGCCCCAGTTGTAGCTCTTCGCCACCGCGATGGCGTCTTCCACGGTGGCGCAGGTCTGTTGGATCCTCCTCATGATCGCGCCGGCGTCTGGCAGTTCAGGGTGGGGATTCAAGGGTGCTTCTGGCAGGGCGTTGTAATCGAAGGCGAGGCCCCTCTCGTTCATGCCGCCTTGAGGAGAGAAGTTGTCAAAGCCCAGGTACACGCCGCCGTAGGTTCCCTCACCGGGAGGTCGAACCCAGTAGTACGTGTTGGGATTGTTGTAATCCTCGTTGTTGCCGTAGAGAACGGTGTTGCCGAACGACGCTGCAAAGATCGTGCAGGAGCCAGGGACGTCCTCGTCAGTCCTGGTGCCTTCGGGCTGTCGATTACATCCCGCGCCGGCCAGCAGCGCGAGACAGAGCGCGCCAGTGCGCCGTGCCATGAATTGCACCCGAAGCCTCCGTTGCAGGCACGTGAGGTGCGCCACCTGAATGCCTGATCCTGCTCGTCGCGAGGACCCGACATTCAGGAAAGGATCTATGGGTCGGTCGCGCGACAGAACGAGCCCCGCGCCGGCGACAACTGCTGGATAATCTAGTCATTGGGTCCTCCTGGCCAGGACCGGTGTCGTTCTCGCTGCCTGGGGAAGATCGGAACCGTCTCCCAAGCAGACTTGACCCCTCCCTGAACATCTGTTATGTTTGCATAACAGATGTTATTCGCTTGGCTGGAGGGCCCATGTCTCCGGAAGTGACGCAGGAGTACACGGAATTCCGCAGGCGACAGATCCTGGTGGCGGCCTGGCAAGCCTTCGCCGAGAAGGGCGTTCGCGGCACGACCATGCGGGATATCGCGGAAGCGCTCGGGCTGAGCACCGGGGTCGTGTACACCTACTTCGACGGTAAGGAGGAGATCGTCCGCGCCTTGCTGGCACGGAGCCTCGACCAGAACGAGCGCCTCCTCGAGGATCTGGCGCAGAAGGAGAGCGTCACCCAAGCCGTGGAAGGCCTGTTCGACTACTTCCTGCAGTGCTGCCCCGGAGACGCTTTTCGCAACAGCGCGCAAGCTAACCTGCGGTACTGGTCCGAGGCACTGGAGCGTGACGATTTCAGCGAGGGATTCGTACACCTCCACCGGCGCTTCCGTGACGGGCTCGCGGCAATTACGCGAAAGGGAGTCCTGGCAGGAGAACTGCCTCGGGACTTCGACGCGGAGGCGTTCGCCGAGCTGATCATCGCGCTCGTGGCCGGTCTCCAGGCGCATTCGGCCCTGCTGCGCGACCTGGATACCACTGACTACCTCCGCAGCGTTCGCGAAGTGCTTCTCCGGATGCTGCGGAACCCGACACAATGAACGTGCACGTGGGGCGCACCACGGTCATGGGCGTGTGCGCTCCATACTCAGGAGGCATCCCATGTCTCTCATACCTCGATCCCTGGGAGCTGTTCTGATCCCGCTACTGGGAGGGTCCATGGTGAGCGACGTCTCGGCCCAGGCGGACGACCCGCTGCGACACTTTGGAGATTTCGTGGAGTCGGTCCGAGCTCATTGGCGTACTCCGGGCGTTGCCGTCGCCGTGGTGAAGGACGGGTCGGTCATCTACGCGCAGGGGTTTGGTCTGCGAGACGTGGAGCGTCGCCTTCCCGTTACCACTCGCACGCGCTTCCCGATCGGCTCCGCCACCAAACCGTTCACCGCCATGGCGGTCGGGATGCTGGTGGATGACGGGAAGCTGGATCTCGACGAGCCACTGGTCGACCGAATACCGGGTTTTCGGCTGCACGATGACTACGCGACGATGCACGCGAGCATCCGGGACCTCCTGAGCCACCGCACCGGGATTCCGTCCCACTTCGATATCATGTGGCTACTCTCACCCACGGAGAGGAATGGGCTGTTCCAGCGGCTGCGTTATCTCGAAGCCAGCTCGGGGTTCCGCGATCAATTCCAGTACAGCAGCCTCGCGTACGCGGCCGCGGGAACGGCGGTGGAGCGGCTCAGTGGGATGTCGTGGGAGGCGTTCCTGGAGCAACTTGTGTTTTACCCGCTGGGGATGCGGAGCACGGCGTTTGTCGATCCCGACTCGTTGTCCGGCGGAGATGTGGCTCTCCCCTATGAGGTGGTGGGCGATAACGTGGTACCGGTATCCATCAGTGACGATGCGGCATTCCAGAGCATCGGGGAGATAGGATCGTCCGGGTCGATCGTCTCCAACATCGAGGACATGGCCCGATGGGTACTCCTCAACTTGGGAGGTGGGAGCGTTGGGGGGACGCGACTGATCTCAGAGAGAGTGCTCAGGGAGCTGCACAGTCCCCAGATGGCGATTCGCGGTGGGGACTGCCGGGCGCTCGTACAGGCTGATACGTACGGACTCGGGTGGTACGTCGGCTCCTACAAGAACCGACGAGTCATCAGCCACGGCGGGAACGTGCCCGGCTTTTCCTCGATGGTGAGCTTCATCCCCGAATTGGATCTCGGCGTGGTGGTGCTGTCGAACACCCTAGATCTCTTGGGGTTCGTCATCGCTCAGGAGATCTACGACCGGTTCCTCGGCGGTGAGAGGCGCGACTGGAACGCCCACTTTGGGGAACTCTTTTCCCAGATCGTGCAGGCCCAGGCCCAGGCGCGGCACATACCCGAGCGGGACCAGTCGGCCCCTCCTCCGGTGCCGTTCTCATCCTATGCCGGCGAGTATCGGCACCCCGCGTTCGGATCGGTGACGGTGTCAGTCTCCGATAGCGAGCTCATGGTCGCCTTCCAGTCCGGGCTCCGCTCCCGGCTGCACCACATCCGGTTCAACCTGTTCAAGGGGACCACCGCGGAGTACTACCTGCCAGCGATCTACGCGGAGTTTGGGCTCGCCAGCGACGGAGCCGTAGCAGGCATCGAGTTGGGCTTGATCCCGGGGACCACGGACATCGTGTTCGAGCGAGTCGCCGCAGGGCGCTGACGCGCCGCAGGAGGAATCGGCCGCAGCTGCGGCCACGGGATGTGGCGGGTGACCCACCCCGCTTGACCTCGTAGTCCCGCTCAGCGACCGTTCTAGTACACACTCGGGGAGCGGTGGGATGATGCGTGGTGTGCCCGCGCTGGCCGTGCTCGTGGCCGGCGCCGTCGTCGCGATGGTCCCCCGGCCGGGCGATGCGCAGGAGCCCGGCGTGACGCTGCGCGGCACGGTGCTGGATTCGCTCCTGGCACCCGTGCCCGACGTGGTGGTACGCCTGCTGGACGCGGAACTGGCGAGTCGCACCGACTCGGCTGGGCAGTTCCGGCTGGAGTCCATTCCCCCGGGACACCACACCCTGAGCCTGCAGAAGCCCGGGTTCGAGGCACGCGTCTTCGGCTTCGACCTGAGCGACGCCCAGGGTGGAGAGCTGGACGTGGGCGCGATCCCGCTGCCCCCGGCGCCGCCGCCCAGCCTGACCCTGGGCGGCACGATCATCGACAGCCAACAGGGCGAACCCGTGGACGGGGTGGTCGTCTGGCTCAATGGTGGCGTGGTCACCCAGACGGAGCCGGATGGGTCGTTCCAGGCGCGGGTCGTGGACGTACCCTGGGGGGCCAACGAGCTCGAGCTCAGGCGGGTCGGCTACATCCCGCAGTCCTATCGGTTCTGGGTGGTCGCCTCCGATGCCGAGATCGTGTTCGAGGAGCTTCCCATGCAGTCGCTCCCCATTCTCCTGCCCGAAGTGATAGTGCTCGGGGAGCGGACGGTGCTGGCCTCACCCCGGGTAGCGGGCTTCTACCGGCGCATGCAGGGCGGCTTCGGCTACTTCGTCACGCAGCAGGACATCGCCGCGATGCGCCCGAGCTACGTGAGCGACGTGCTGCGCCGCGTGCCGGGGCTGATGGTGGGGCCGAGCGCCCGACTCAGCGCGGTGAGCATCCAGCTCAACCGCGCCCTGGGCCGCTGCGACCAACCGATGATCTGGCTCGACGGACACCGGATCGACGACGTGGTGCAGGACCTGGATCTCGACGCGTGGGTGCATCCCGATAACATCTTGGGCATGGAGATATACCGCGGCCCGTCGGAGATCCCGCCTGAATTCAACCGGATGCCCAGCGGGGCGAGCGAGTCGCCCATGTTCGGCACCGGCTGCGGGGCGATCGTGATCTGGACTGGGTGAGCGAGGTCCCGGGCCGGGAGCCTCGATCGAGAGCCAATGGGCCGGCAGCAAGCCGGCCCATTTCACTTGGAGTGTTGGGTGCGCCGCTCGAGGCGCTGCCCTACCGCATATCGACCTTCACGTCGTGCTGCACGATGGCGCCCTGCCCCACCCGGACGATGACCGCCTCCGTCCAGCGTTCCCCCACGCGGCCCCACACGGTGAGGGCCACATCGGGCGGCAACCCGCAGGCACGGAATGATCCCCGGGTGTCGGTGATCACCTCGATGTGTCCCCGCGGCGTGTCGGGGCCGGCCCCGGGCTGGATCCACTCGAACACCACTGTGGCCTCGGGGAGGCGGACGCCCGTGGTGCTGTCGGTCACGAAGCCGACGACGAGCCCGTCGCGCTCCTGGAAGGGGTGGTCGGGGCACAGTGTCGTGGAAACGGTGGTGACGGACGGCACCGCCAGGTCCACCGAGGTGACGAAGCCCTCGACGAGCGGCACCGCCTCGGTGGGGAGCGGCAAGCCCCACGCCTCGAACCTGGGGTGTTCGAACTGCACGACGTAGTCCCCCTCGGGGACGTCGTGGATGCGGAACGCCCCCCGCCGGTCGGTGCGGGTGACGAAGTCGGTGCCCACGAGGCGTACCGTGGCGCGGGCGAGCGGTCGTGCACGTGTGCTGTCGAACACGGTTCCGAGTAGGGTAGTGGTGAGCTCGGCGTCCAGCTGTTCGCCGCCCGCATTGAACGTCGCCGTCACCTCGCCACCCTGTTCCACGACCGATACGACGGTGAGACGCTCCACGATTTCCGTCCCGGCCGGCCCTCGCTGCAGCCGGCGGCGTTCGATCTGTAGCTCCGGCATGCGGATCCACCAGTGGCGCACGATCCAGGCACCGGTGCGCAGCCGCTCGAAGCCGACGTACCCTCCCGCCGTGCGCGGCGGTACGTCCCACTCCAGGTTGGCGTACTCGTACTCCATGTACCGCAGCTCGGCGGTAGCGCGTTCGAGCCACAGCACCCCCGCTACGTCGGGCAGATCCCGGCCGGACACCGGCTCGAACGCGAGCCCCACCATTCCCTCTTGCCGCTCCTCGCCCGCCTCGAGGCGGAAGCAGTGGTCCGCCAGGAACGTCTCGGACAGCAGGACCTCGGCGTCGGGGGCGTAGTAAGTCAGCTCATTCCCGTCGGTCCGCACGTAGCCCCCCGAGGCGAGCTCGTCTGCGGGGAGCGAGCGAAACGGCTGCCGTGCTACGCTAACACTCGCTTCCTGGCTCTCACTCCGGATCGCCAGGTCGTCGGGATCGAGCTTCCGGTCCCATCGTAGAGTGTGAAACCGGAGCGCCCCGCGTGCTTCGGTCCACGCCGCGATGTCGAGGGCCTTGCGCGCCTCCTCCCACGTAGCGGCAGTCTCGCGACCGGCATCGGGGAGCAGGTTGCATTGCTTCTCTTCGCGCACGATGACGGCGGGAAGCTGAATCGTCTCCGCCGCGATCTCCATGGTGTAGTGGAGGGTGTCTCCCTCGAACAGGTGTAGAGCCGGCGAGACGGCAGTCTGGTAGCCGACCCGCCGCACTTCCAGCCGATAGATGCCGGCCTGGGGAGTCGTGAGGACGAACCGGCCGTACACGTCGGCGAGCTCGACTGCGACGCGGTTGCCCGTGGTGTCCACGAGGCCTACCAGTGCGCCCGGCACCGGACGCTCCGTGCCACTCCCCACCAGGCGTCCGCGCACGACTTGGGCGCCGAGCGATGGGGCCATGAGCGGCAGCAGGACGGCCGCGGCCAGGGCAGTGGGGGCGCAACGCATGCTCGAGTCCCGTGTCCTCAGGGGAATGCCCTAGTCTACTCCGTCCCGGCGGCCAGTTCCACCGCCAATTCGTGGCGCAGGGAGCGGTGGCAACCGTGCCGGCTTATCATTCTCAAGCGGGGGCCGGCGGGGGAAACTCCGGAGCGGGCTGCCACGTCTTGGAGAGGGCAGGCTGCACCAATGGCATCAACGCCGAGCGGCTACAGACACGACGGGCTGGGACGCGCCGTGCGGGGTCCTGGTCTGGACTTGGGGGGGACCCGCGCCGGAGCCGAAGGGGTCCGCGTCGCCTTCCCTCCCTCCTCTCCCGCCGTTATTAATTCGCCCATGCCTGCCCAAGCGAAGCTCGAGGCCTTGATCGGCGGCTATCCGTCGCTGCTAGTCGGCTACTCGGGCGGGGTGGACTCGACGCTCGTGGCGGTGGTGGCCCGGCGCGTGCTGGGCAAGGAGCGCTCGGTCGCCGCCCTGGGCCTCAGTGCCTCGCTCCCCGCCGAGCAGCGTGCGCGTGCGCGCGAGATCGCGGACCGGTTCGACCTCGACCTCGTCGAGGTCGAGACCGAGGAGATGACTGATCCGCGCTATGTCGCCAACGCGGTCGATCGCTGCTACTTCTGCAAGCACGAGCTGTGGCGCCAGCTCACGGCGCTCGCCGACGCGCGAGGCATCGCGGTCGTGGCGGACGGCACCAACGCCGACGACGTGGGTGAGCACCGGCCTGGAATGCGCGCGGCGACGGAGCGCGACATCCGCTCTCCGCTGGCCGAGGCGGGATACGCCAAGGTGGAGGTGCGTGCCGCCGCGCGCGCCCTCGGCCTGCCCAACTGGGATGCGCCGGCGGCTCCGTGTCTCTCGAGCCGAGTGCTGTATGGCCTTTCCGTGACACCGGAGCGGCTCCGGCAGGTCGAGGAGGGCGAGACCACCCTGCGCGGGCTCGGGGTCGAGGGCGACCTTCGGGTGCGGCATCGTGGACGCGAAGCGCGCATCGAGGTATCCCCGTCACAGTTCCCCCGCGTGCGGCGGCACCGGGAGACGATCGCCGAGCGCCTGCTCGCGCTCGGCTTCGATCGCGTGACGCTGGACCTCCGCGGCTACCAGCGTGGCAGCCTGCTCTCGACCGACGAGCCGGCGCTCGAGTTCCTCACCCAGCGCGACTGATCCGCATGCGACTGTTCATAGCCATCAACCTCCCCGAGGGCATCCGCCAGGCACTGTGGGAGACGGCGGAGCCGTTGCGCGCGGCACGGTACCCGATCCGCTGGGTAGCGGCCGCGTCGCTTCACCTCACGCTCAAGTTCCTCGGCGAAGTCGATCCGGCGCGGGAGGAGGTGATCGCCCGGGGGATGGCGGCCGCGGTCGAGGGGGCGAAGCCCTTCACGCTCCCGGTGAGCGGCTTCGGCGCATTCCCCTCGGTGCAGCGTCCCCGAGTGGTCTGGGTGGGGCTGGAGCCGGTGCCGCCGCTGGAGCTGCTGCAACACCGCCTGGAGCAGGAGATGGAGCGGGTCGGGTTTCCCACGGAGGGGCGTCCGTTCCACCCGCACCTTACGCTGGGACGCGTGAAGCGTGACGCCAGACAATCGGCCCTGTCGGGCCTCGCAACCGATCTCGACTCGCTGGTGTACGAAGCGGAAACGCTCGTGGAGTCGGTGGACCTGATGCAGAGTACCCTCACGCCGCAGGGTGCGCGCTACACCCTGCGGGAAGCGGTGACGTTGGGATGAGGACCGGGCACCTCAGGGATGCGCTGGTGCTCATCGGGTGCCTGGCCGTGTTCGTCGTGGCTGGAATCGTCGCCCGGGAGTACCGGGGCCCGATCGGGAGTGGGGTTCGCTCGGTGGCCGGCCAGGAGGCGGGCAACGCCGTTCCGCAGGAGCCCTCGGTGGGAGTGCCGAGCGAGGCGGCGCTGCTATCGGCGCTGCGCAAGGAGCAGCGGATCGCGCAGCGCGGAGGCGTCGAGCACGTGCAGCTCACCGCCGACGAGATGGCGTCGATCATCCAGGATCGGCTGGACCCCATCGCGCGGCGAGCGCTGGATTCCCTGCGCCTGACACTGGCCGAGGAACGGGTCACGCTGGACGGGCAGGTATTGATGGAGGTGTTCAGTCGCGAGGTGTTGGGACCGCTGGCGGGGTATGTGCACGGGCGGCAGCCTCTCCGGGTGGCGGGGGCGGTCGCGGTGCGGGACACTGGTGTCGTGAGCTGGACTCCCGACGAGGTGTCCATCATGGCGTTCCCCTTCCCGCGTTCCGCCATCCCTCGCCTGGTGGACTACCTCACCGGCGGCACGGATGGGGCGCTCCTCCTTCCGGTTCCCCGCACGGTGGGTGACGTTCAGGTCGGCCCGGGTGGTGTGACCTTCTATCGGTGGGGCAACTGATGGCAAAACGGGTGCTGGTGGTCGACGACGAGAAGGGGGTACGCGAGGCTCTGCGGCAGATCCTGGAGTATGAGGGGATCGAGGTGCACGCCGTGGAGTCCGGCGCCGCCGCGCTCAAGGTCTATCCCGAGATCCTGCCCCACCTAGTACTGCTCGACGTGAAGATGGCCGGCATGGACGGGCTCGAGACGCTCACTCGCATTCGAGAGCAGGATGAGGCCGCCCAAGTGGTCATGATCTCGGGACACGGGACGATCCAGACGGCGGTGGAGGCCACCCAGCTCGGCGCGTACGACTTCCTGGAGAAGCCGCTCGACACCGATCGCATCCTGCTCACCCTGCGACATGCGCTGGAACGTGCGGAGCTGGAGTCGGAGAACGAGCGTCTCAAGCAGACGGTGGGCGACAAGTACGCCATCGTCGGCGAGAGCCTGGCCATTCGCCACCTCATCGAGGTAATCGAGAAGGTCGCCCCCACCGCGGCTCGAGTGCTGATCAGCGGCGAGAACGGCAGCGGGAAGGAGCTGGTGGCGCGGGCCATCCATCGCGGATCCCCCCGGGCACAGCAGCCGTTCGTGGAGGTGAACTGTGCGGCCATTCCCAGCGAGCTCATCGAGAGCGAGCTGTTCGGGCACATGAAAGGGTCGTTCACTGGCGCGTTCGCCGATCGCGCCGGGAAGTTCGAGCAAGCGGACGGTGGCACTCTCTTTCTGGACGAGGTGGGAGACATGAGCGCCGCCGCACAGGCGAAGGTGCTGCGCGCGCTGGAGGAGGGTGTCGTCACCCGCATCGGCGCCACCAAGCCGATCTCGGTAAGCGTGCGCGTCATAGCGGCAACCAACAAGAACATCGAGGAAGAGATCGCCGCCGGGCGGTTTCGCGAGGACCTGTATTACCGACTGAACGTGGTTCCCATCGAGGTGCCGCCGCTGCGGAGTCGCCGGGACGACATCCCATTGCTCGTGGGGCGGTTCGTGGCCGACGTCGCCCTCGACAGCGGCATGAAGCCCAAGGGCTTCGAACCGGATGCGCTGCGCGTGCTGGAATCCCGGGATTGGCCCGGGAATGTGCGGGAGCTCAGAAACGCCGTCGAGCGCCTGGTCATTCTCTCGGCCGGGGACGTCGTGACGGCGGCAGACGTGACTCGCCTCGCCGGCGCCGCCGCGGACTCCACTGTGGGCAGCCTGGTTCACTGCGATACGTTCGAGGAGTTCAAGCAGACTGCGGAGCGGGCGTTCCTCGAGGCCAAGCTCGCCGAGAACAACTGGAACGTGAGCGAGACCGCCCGCAAGCTCGACATGCCCCGGAGCAACCTCTACAAGAAGCTCGAGAAGTATGGGTTGCAGCGGGGGTGATTACCAGGTGGAACCTCGACGAGGTCCGCAGGTAGGAAGCGGGAAGCGGGTGGCGGCAACGAACCGTCACGCGCTGCGCGGCAATCGTTGCGTGGTGGAACGGCGGCGGTGCGATGATCGCGTCATGCAGAAGCGACGCGCATCCGTCGCCGTCATTCTGAGCGCGGGTGGGGCCGCGCTCAATCTCGCTGTGCTGCGCGAGATCCCGCGGGCCACGGTGGCGTCGGCGGAGGTAGTCAGGGGCGAACGCGCGGCGTGCGCGACCGTGATCCTGGAGCACCGGTGCCAGATCGGGGAGCTCGCGGCGACGTTGCGGTCCTGGGCGGCGGCGCGCGGATGGGCGGCAACAGTTGCGCCGCTGGCCCGGCCTGACTAACGTAAAAAACAGCGCGCTTTTGGAGGGAGTACGGCCCTGCGGCTTCGCGTCCGGTTGTCAGCGGTTGGAGAGCACTCCCATTTCCGCTGTACACATGGTTTGTTTGGTGTCGACCTGTCGCTGCGATCGGTTGGGATCCTTGGCCACCCCACCTGTACGCTCGTCGCTGCGCACGACGCTGATCGCTCTCGGATGAACACGGGCACCCGAATGGATGGCTGCCCGTTGTCGTTTAGCGCAGGTTTCCAGTAGAGGACTCGGCGGAGGGACTGTCCGTATGCGACTCGGCCCAGCCAGGAAGACTTCGGTCGACGAAGGCTCGCTGGATCAGTATCTCCGGGAGATCAGCCAGTATCCCCTGATCAGTCGGGAGGAAGAGGTCGATCTGGCGAAGCGGATCAAACAAAGTTGTGAGGAGTCCCTCGACAAGCTGGTGCGGAGCAACCTCCGCTTCGTGGTCTCGGTGGCCAAGAAGTACCAGAACCAGGGCGTGAGCCTGTCCGACCTCATCAACGAGGGTAACCTCGGCCTCATCCGCGCAGCCCACAAGTTCGACGAGACCAAGGGCATCAAGTTCATCTCCTACGCCGTGTGGTGGATTCGCCAGGCGATTCTCCAGGCCCTGGCTGAGCAGAGCCGCATCGTGCGCGTGCCGCTCAACCGAGCGGGGACGCTGCACAGGATAGGCAAGCGCTCGTCAGCGCTGCAGCAGGAGCTGGGCCGAGAGCCGACGGTTGAAGAGATAGCGGAGGGCATGGACATCTCCGAAGAGGAGGTGGCCAAGACGCTCTCCATCTCACAGAGCCATCTCTCCCTTGATGCACCCCTCACCCCTGGTGAGGACAATAAGCTACTCGACTACCTCCCGGACACGCAGAATGCGGGTCCCGATCAGGAAACGTTCGAACGCGCGCTCTCCGACTCGATCGAGGAAGTGCTGAGCACGCTCAAGGAGCGGGAAGCGAGGATCCTCCGTCTGTACTTCGGCCTGGACGGTCAGGAACCGATGACCCTGGAAGAGATTGGGAGCATGATGGGGATTACGCGCGAGCGCGTGCGTCAGATCAAAGAGAAAGCCCTTGCCCGACTGCGGCACGTCAGCCGCGCTCGGGCGCTGGAGAGCTTCTTGTCCTAGCCGTGAGCTGCGCGCCGCAGCAGACGTCAGCTCGTCAGTTTCCGAACGACCGCTCACCATAGACGGCTCGCCCCTCGCTTCCCCAGCGCAGCTTATATTGCCCTCCATGAAGCTGGGCGTCATCTCCCTCGGGTGCGACAAGGCAACCGTCGATTCCGAGCGCTTGATCGGCGAGCTGGTTGGACACGGAGCCCGCGTCGTGCGCGAGCTCGAGCGCGCCGACGTGGTGCTCGTGAACACCTGCGGGTTCATCGATGCGGCGAAGCGGGAATCGATCGAGGCGATGTTGCAGGCCGCTGCGCTGAAGGAATCGGGGAACGCCAAAGCAGTGGTAGCGGTCGGCTGCCTGGTCCAGCGTTACCCAGAGGAGCTGCGCCGTGAGATTCCCGAGGTGGATCTGTTTCTGGGATTCGGCGACCTCCACCACCTCGTGCCCGCGCTCGCCGAGCGAGGGCTCATCGCCGATCCTGCGGCGGGCCATCCCGGCGTGCGCCAGTACTTCGGCGATGCCCCCCACGTGCGCTACCTCAAGATCTCCGAGGGGTGCGATCACACCTGCGCCTTCTGCGCAATCCCCCTCATGCGCGGCAGGCATCGTTCTGAGCCCCTCGAGCGTCTGGTGCGGGAAGCGCAACAGCTCGAGGCCGTTGGTGCCAAGGAGATCAACCTCGTGGCTCAAGACCTGGGACACTATGGCCGCGACCTCGGGCGCAACGGGCCGAAACTCTCCGATCTCCTGGAGGCGCTGCTACGCGAGACCGGGGTCCCATGGTTCCGCCTGCTCTATGTGTATTCCGCGGGGCTGACCGACCGCCTGGTTGGATTGATGGCGGGCGAGCCACGCATAGTCCCCTACCTCGACATCCCGATTCAACACGCGTCCGATCGGATGCTCGAGCGGATGCGGCGCCCGGAGCGCCGAGATACTGTCCGGGTCACGGTCAGCCGCTTGCGTGCGGCTGTGCCGGACATCGCGATCCGCACGACGGCGGTCGTGGGGTTTCCTGGCGAGACTGAGGAAGACTTCCGGATCCTGTGTGACTTCGCTGAGGAAATCGAGTTCGAACGACTGGGTGTGTTCACCTATTCCGAGCAAGAGGGGACCCGGGCGGCACAATTACCCGACGACGTGCCCGAGGACGTGAAGCGCACCCGCCAGGAGGAGCTGCTCGAGCTGCAGCGGGCCATCTCGCAAGAGCGTCTGGGTCGCTATGTCGGCCGGGAGACCGAGCTCCTGGTGGATCGAATCGCTGACCCCGATGACGGTGGGGCGACCCATGTGGGTCGAGTGCAGTGGCAGGCCGATGACATCGATGGCATTACGTACCTTGCCCGGGGCGGATGGGCCCAAGCCGGTGACTTCGTCTCAGTGGTCCTGGAGGACAATATCGACTACGACTTCATCGCCGCGGCGGCGCTGTGACCGAGAGAGCCCTCTTGCTCGGCCGGGCCCGTGCCGTCCTCCCCGGCGGCGTCAACTCGCCGGTGCGCGCCTTCCAAGCCGTGGGCGGTGATCCGTTTTTCGTGCGCGAAGCCCACGGTGCCTATCTGACCACGACGGACGGCGAGACCCTCATCGACTATGTGATGTCGTGGGGACCGCTTCTGCTCGGTCACGATGCGCCGGAGGTGCGCGACGCCCTCGAGCGCGCCCTGGCTCGGGGGACGTCATTCGGCATGACGTCGCCTGTCGAGATCGAGCTCGCCGAGTTGGTGGTTGCCCTGGTACCATCGGTCGAGATGGTGCGCTTCGTGAACAGTGGGACGGAGGCGACGATGGCCGCGGTGCGGGTGGCGCGGGCAGCTACCGGCCGCCGGCTACTGGTCAAGTTCGAAGGCGGCTATCACGGCCACGGAGACAGCTTCCTGGTGGCGGCGGGAAGTGGAGTTGCCACCCTCGGGCTTCCCGATAGTCCAGGCGTCCCCGGCGAGGTAGCGCAGCTGACCGTGACGGCGCCGTTCAACGACATCTCGGCTGTCGCGGCCATCTTCGACCGCTATGGCGATGATGTCGCCGGCGTCATCGTCGAACCCTTCCTCGGCAATGCCGGATTCATTCCACCGGTATCTGGATTCCTGGAAGCGCTGCGGGATCTCACGAGTCGACGTGGTGCTCTGTTGATTTTCGACGAGGTCATGACGGGCTTCCGGGTCCACGTCGGCGGCGCACAGGCGCTGACCGGCGTGATGCCGGATCTCACAACTCTCGGCAAAGTTCTTGGCGGCGGCCTGCCCGTTGGTGCCTTTGGTGGTCGGCGTGACCTCATGGAATTGCTGGCGCCGGCGGGGCCAGTCTATCAAGCCGGGACCCTGTCGGGGAACCCCCTTGCCATGGCTGCGGGCCTGGCGACATTGCGGACAGTCCAGGACGGGAAGGTGTATGACAGCCTCGGCCGCCGCGCCGCAAAGCTGGTTGCAGGGCTGAAGGATGCAGCTTCCGCCGCAGGAGTCCCGTTCACCGGCAGCCATGCCGGAGGCATGTGGGGCTTCTTCTTCCATCCCGGCCCCGTGACCAACTTCGCCCAGGCGAGGCAGGTCGACGTCGACCTCTTCGCGCGCTTCCACCGAGCCTCTCGGGAACGCGGCGTGTATCTGGCGCCCTCGCCCTTTGAGGCAGCATTCGTTTCCACCGCACACGCGGACGAAATCATTGGAGAAACTCTCGATCGCCTGGCTGAGGCCCTGGCCCAGGTCGCTCGCGGCTAACGCCGCGCTGGTGGCTGTCGCCGCAGTTTGTGCGCGGCCAACGACTACGCGCCCGGTCGGCGCGGAGCCGGATATTCGGATCGGGCTGGTGACCAATGGGACCAGTGTCCGGCTCGGTGGTGAGGGGCGAGTCGCGGCGGTAGTTGGAGGGCGCTCACAGTTCCGGCTGCTACCGGGCGAGGCAGTGCGGGTAACTCCCGAGGGACGTGGGATCCGCGTCGCGGGCGATGCCGGCGCCGGCCGATACGAGCGCCTGACATTCGTGAGCCTTGATCGGTCGAGGTTCGTCACGGTAGAGGGGAAGCCATACCGTGGCGTCGTGGATGTGTTCGTGGGGGGCGGCGCCCTCACGGTGGTCAACGAGGTACCCGTCGAGGCTTACCTGGCGGGCGTGGTGAACGCGGAATTGGGTCGCCGCACTGCCAACGAGCGGGCTGCCGTCGAGGCGCAGGCGATCGTGGCCCGAACCTTTGCTCTCAAGAACATTGGCCGGCGCTCGGCGGATGGGTTTGACCTCCGGGCCACACCGGCCGACCAAGCCTACGGTGGTGTGGCCGCAGAGACCGAGCTTGGCCGGCAGGCGGTGCGTGCAACGGCTGGGAAGGTTGTGACATATCGAGGTGAACTCATCGAGACATTCTTCCACTCGACCTGCGGTTACTCCACGGCGTCTCCGGAGGAGGTCTTCCGCTGGGGGCGACGGCTGCCGTATCTGAGACCGGTGTCAGATCGTCGGCCCAATGGGCACTACTGTGACATCTCTCCGCGATTTCGCTGGACCGTCGAGTGGGAGGCGGAGACGCTGCAGCGTATATTACGGCGCACTGTGCCCGCCGTTCTGGGGATCGAGGGCGCCAAGATCGATGTGTTGCGTGATGTGCGGGTACACCGCACCGGCCCTTCGGGTCGGGTGATCGAAGCGCGTATCGGCGTGAGCCAGGGCGAGGTTCCCGTGTTCGGTCCCGATCTCCGCTCGGTGCTACGCACCCCGGACGGACGGCTCCTGGGGAGTACGGCAGTGCAGTTCGCGGTCGACAAGCGGGACGGCCGCGTGCAGCGCGTTCAGGTCTCTGGAGCCGGCTGGGGGCACGGGGTCGGGATGTGTCAGTGGGGTGCTGTGGGCAGGGCGCGGGCGGGGCAGGATGCGCGAACGATTGTGACCACCTACTTCCCGGGCACGCGAATTGAACGCCGCTACTAGGCTCGCTATCACGCTGCTTTTGTTCCCCGGCTCGCTGTCGGCGCAGGGGTTTCTCGAGCAGTTCAGCTACGAAGGCCTGCGGTTTTCGGGGATTGGCTTCGAGTTCGGGGTCGTGGCGTCCGACCGCCTGACGGCGGAGCCCACCGGCGCCCTCCGGATCGACTACGGCTTCATCGGGCCCAAGGTTCGTGTGCTCATCGGTGCGTCGTACTTCAAGGGCGATTTCAACGCCGATGAGGTCAGTCAGTTCGAGACTCGCCTGCGGGGCGTGGTCCAGGACCCCACCGGCGATTTCGACATCGACGTTGGAACCATCACGTGGGCTGATCTCGAGGCCGCTCTGGATCTCCAGTATGTCCTCCAGCCGGATGGCCCGGTGAACCCGTATTTCGGCTTCGGCCTCGGCGTGCACATACGTGACGGGGACGGGGTCGCCATCGACGAGACCTTCGTCGAGGACGCGCTGGACACGATCGCGGCGGGTCTCACCCTGTCGCTCGGCGTCGAGATCGCCGTGGCGCGGCCCTTCTACTTCACCACCGACATCCGCGGGGAGGTCACCAGCGAACTCCGGACCGTGGCGGTCCGCGGTGGGTTCATGTATCGGATCCCTCGGGGAGGCGGCGAGTGAGCGACGCCGTCAAGCTCGGCGTCATTGGGGCCGGCGCCATTGCGCAAGTGGCTCACCTGGTCGTCCTCGGCAGGCTCGAAGGGGTCAGGATGGTGGGGATCTGCGACACCGACGTGGCGACGGCACAGGCGCTGGCGGGGCGGTTCGGCATCAGTGATGTCTACGACGATATCGAAGACCTCTTCCGGTACTCCCAGCCGGATGCGGTCGTGATCTGCACCCCGAATCATCTCCACGAAGTGCACGTCATGAGCGCTTTGTCCGCCGGTATGCACGTGCTGTGCGAACGGCCACTGGCGCTCACGCTGGACGGGGTCGAGCGGGTCATGGCGGCCCGGGAACAGGCCGACCGTGCCGTCCTGGTGGGCATGAATCATCGGTATCGCAGCGACGTGGAAGCGGTGCGGCACTTTGTGGCGGGTGGTGAGCTGGGTCCCCTCCGGTTGATACGGGGCACGTGGCACATCTTTCGACCGACTGGCCCCGCTGCAGGATGGCGCGAGCGCCGCGCCGAGTCGGGCGGCGGCGCCATGTTTGACCTGGGCTTGCCACTGGTGGATCTGGCGCTGTGGCTTTCCGGTTGCCCTGCGGCGAAGCGGGTGACGGCGGTCCTCAGTGCCCGCGAGGAAGAGTCGGAGGTGGAGGACTCCGGATGTGCCCTCATCCGGTGCCAGCACGATCATTCGATCTTTGTGGACGTCTCGTGGCGTTTCGTGGGAAAGGCCGAGGCGTTCTCGTTCCAGGTCATGGGGAATCGGGGATCCGCGAGTATCGCCCCACTGGCCGTGTTCAAGGAGATGCATGCAGCGCCGGTCAACGTGACTCCCACTGAGCCCAAGTCCCACGAGGACGTGTTCAGTGGATCGTATCGGGCGGAATGGGAGCATTTCCTGGACATCGTGCGCGGGGACGCGGCACACCCCGAACTGAAGGACCAGCTACTACTCCACCGTACGATGGAAGCCATCCGGCGCTCGGCTGAAGAAGGCCGCGACATCGTTCCGTGAAAGCCCTCGCACTGCCCCGGGGTGATTGGCCCCTCATCGTCGGCGGAGCGATTCTGCTCTGCACAGCGTATCCGCCTTTTCACCTCGTCGTTCCCTCCTTCGTGTGCCTCATCCCGGCAGTCTGGCTCATCTCCGCTGGAGCACTGGACCAGCGACCCCTCAGACGGCACCTCGTACAGGGATTCTGGTTCGGTCTACTCTCGAACGGGTTGATCCTGTACTGGATGGTCGTTGCCCTGTGGCGTTTCACGAAGCTGTCGGCTCTGGGCTACGGCGCCACGATCGTCGTCCTCGGTCTGACCGGTGCTGCGCTCTTCGCGCTCACCGGTTGGGTGGCCCGCCGTACGAGCCTGAGCTTGCTGGTCGTCTTCCCGGTGCTCTGGACTATGGCGGAGTGGCTCATCGGTCACCTGAGCGATGTTCGTTTCCCGTGGCTCGGTCTGGGCACCTCCCTCAGCCGCGCTCCCACCTTGGTGCAGATCGCGGACGTCGTGGGTGCACGGGGGCTTACACTGCTCTTGGCCGCTGCCAATACTGCGCTTGCGCTGGCGTGGCTGCGGCGGCATAACCGACCGCAGGTGGTGGCGCTGGCCGGTGGCGTAGCTGCGGGCATCGTGTTCGCCCTTGGTTATGGCATCGTGCGTGAGCGCACGCTCTCATTGCGCCCGGTGGGCAACATCGTGGTGCTCCAACCGAACGTGGACTACGACGAGAAATGGCAGCCGGGCAACCGGGACGCGATTCTGCAGCGCGTGCTCGATATGTCAGCGCAGGCCATCGAACAGACCGAACCCGATCTCGTGGTGTGGCCCGAAGCGGCGGTGCCGGACTACTTCATTCGACGTCCGAACTGGGCGACCCGGATCGCTGAGCTGGCCCGGGAGAGCCGCACCCCACAGTTCGTGGGCGGGCTGGACGCGGAGCGGACTGCTGACGGGAGAATCGAGGTGTTCAATGCCGCGTTTCTGTTCGACTCCCTCGGCCGGTCGGACGCGTACCCGGTGTACCATAAGCGCTATCTGGTGCCGATTACCGAGCGGGTACCGTTCCTCCCCCCACGCTGGTTCCGGAGTCTGGAGCACTTCGGCGGGGCTACGCCGGGGCGCGAGACCCCGGTCTATCGCGTTGGCATTGGCCGCTTCGGGACGCTCATCTGCTACGAGTCGGCGTTCGAGGATCTGAGCCGCAGTTATCGGCGGCAGGGCGCCGACTTCCTCCTCAACATCACCAACGACGCGTGGTTCGGCCGGACGAGTGCACCGTATCAGCACGCTGCCCATCTGGTGATGCGGGCGATCGAGAATCGAGTCGGCATTGCCCGTGCGGCCAACACCGGCATCTCGGAGTTCGTCGATCCCTTGGGGCGAGAGTATCGGCGGACAGGGTTGTACGTCAGGGCCGTCGAGAACCATGAGCTGGTCACCAGCGACGTGATGACCATCTACACCCGATGGGGCGACTGGGTTGGGACCCTGAACCTGATGGCGACGCTGTTCTTGGTGGGGTATGCTCTGTGGCGGAAACGCTGATACGCGTCGCTGTGGGGTGTGTGGCTTGCGGTTAGTGGTGTGAGATTAAAGTTGGGGCCGGAACCATCGGACCACACCCCACCAACCACTGACCCAAGCGGCTAGCTTGCTTCTTCGCTTTCCGCAGCCTTTTGAAACGCCTTCGCTTCCGAGAACAGTCTGAGGAGTGCGGGATCCAGCATCCCGGCTTCCGTCTCGTCCCGCAAGATATCGAGGGCTCGGGGCACCGGCACGGCATGTTTGTACGGTCGGTCGGATGCCGTCAGTGCGTCGAAGATGTCCGCGATCGTCATCATGCGCGTCTGGATGGGGATTCGCTCGGCCCCCACGCGCCGAGGGTAGCCCGATCCATCCAGCTTCTCGTGGTGTCCGAAGGCGATGTCAGGGACCGACCGGAGTTCCGGGGTCCACGGGATCTGCATGAGAAACCGATACGTATGCGTGACGTGGCTCTCGATCTCCTCTCGCTCACTCTGATCAAGACTACCCTTGCGAATGGAGAGGAACCGCACCTCGTCGCCGGTGAGGTACGGCTGCGACTTCCCGTCGAGGTCCTCGAAGTACCGACTCGCATAGCGGCGTAGACTCTCGAAGCTCCCCTCCGGCAGGACCGTCGGTTCGTTCGATTCGAGCACCAGCCGCATGAACCGGTCCAGCTCCTCGATCTGCGTGCGATAGTCGGCTTCCAGGCGGCGGAGGAACTCCTCATAGCCTTGCCGGCCGTTGCGCTCCAGATACTGCGCGCGCTGGCGATGGAATTCGCTCTCTTGCGTGCGGCGGATGAACGCGAAGCGCTGCTTGATCAGCGCCAGGTCGGACGGGGGAAGCTTTTTCGCCTTGACGAGCACCTGCTCCCGCACACCTACCTTCCCGAAGTCGTGGAGCAGACCGGCGTAGCGAATCTCACGGAGCTCTTCACGGGAATACCCGACGTGGCGATACGGTCCCTCTCGGGTGCGGTCCACCGCCTCGGCCAGCGCCACCGTCATGGACGCCACCCGTCCGGAGTGCCCGAACGTGGTGGGGTCCCGCTGCTCGATGGCATAGACCGACGCTCGGACGAATCCCTCGAACAGTCGCTCGATGCCCTCATAGAGCTGGCTGTTCTCGATGGACACGGCGGCCTGCCCCGCCATGGCGGAGACTAGCTCGACGAGGCGGTGGGTGTACGGAATCACCTCCGCGTCAAAGTCCTCGGGGCTGGTGAGCTTGGCGTCACCGTGCCGCTTGCGGTTGATGAGCTGGAGCACCCCGATGACCGTGTCCTTGTGATCCTTCATCGGGATGGTGAGCATCGATTTTGAACGGTATCCGTACCTCTCATCAATCGAGCGGTTGAACGTGTAGTCCACGTCTGGAGGAAGGAAATACACGTCGTCGATGACCAGGGGCTCACCGGTGGTCGCGGCACACCCTGCGATGCTCGTCGTGTCGAGGGGCATCGTGTACTCCACCAGAGGTATGTCAGGCCGTGACGTGGTCTGCGACAGCTTGAACCGGAGGCGCCGTGGCTGGTCCTCGGGTGTCTCGACGAGATACAGGCTTGCCGCGTCGGAGGCGGTCAGTTCTAGCGCCTGTGACAGGATCAGCTCGAGCAGCGCGTCGTAGTCGCGCTCCGTGGAGAGCGCCATCCCGATCCGCGTGAGTTCCTTGATCTCCCTTGCACGGTATGCGGCTTCCTGGCGCGCGCGGGAGCTTTCGGCGCGGGCGGCCGCTTCACGGTATGCCGTACGGAGCGCGACCAGGAGGTGCCGCGTACCGAAGGGCTGCGGAACGAATGCGCTGATCAGGTCGTCGGGCAGGGCGGTGGGGGCGTCTTTCTCGTCCGGGGCGCCGATTGCCACGATGGCACCACCTGCGCTCACGAACGTGCGGAGCTGGGCCGCGGGAAACGCCGAGCGACTAGCGGAATCCAGCACGAGCGTCGTTGGTACGTCGGCGACAGACAGGCCGTCCGCGGGTGTCACTTGTCGCGCGTCAACCGCTTCAGCCTCCAGGGCGGGGGCGATGGGATCCAGATCGAGGCTGGCTGGATGGAGCAGTACGTACTTCATTTCGGCTGCTTCGCGGTATCGGGCGGCGGGGTGACGCCGGTGAGGATCCGCAGGGGACGTCGGCTGATCTTGTCCGCGAGGTTCTCGAGAATCACGGCGGAGCGGCTCAGGTTGGCGATCGTCTCATTGATGGCTTCTCGGTTCTCGCTGGCCATCCCGTAGGCGGTGGTGGCAAGGCTGTCCAGTTGGGCCAGCACGTCGCGAGTGAGCACGAGTGTCGCTACGAGGCTGTCGGCGATTGGCCCGACGCGGGGTTCGACCTGCGCCAGGATGCGGTCCGTCCGTTCCAGACTCTCCGTCAGGCGTTCGAGCACGGTTTCGAGCTGAGGCCGGGTGCTTGCCAGCAGGCTGCCGGTGGCGTCCACGGTCTGGGTCGTTCGGCTCACGAGCTGTCGGGTTTCTGCCAGAGCGGCCACCAGGTCGCCACGCATTTCCGACGCGATCTGCGACAGCGCGTCCACCACGCTGGCGCGGCGCTGGGACCCGATGGTATCGCCTGGCTGCAGGTCTGCCTGACCCGGCGCGGGTGGTGGCATGGTGAGCTGGATGACCGTAGGGCCCACCAAAGTCGGGGGTGGAGCGATTTCCGCTTTGATCTCTGCCGGCAGCCCCAGGCGCGTCCCGTCCGGAAACCGCTCTCGGATGGACAGCGTGGCGATGAATCCCAGGGTGTTAGTCGCTGAATCGAGTTTCGGGTTCACCTCGGTCACGCGTCCGATCTCCAGGCCCTGAAGCACCACGCGGGTATCCCGGGTGAGGCCTTCGGCCTCGCCGGCGCGCATGTAGATCACATACCGGCCCTCCATCAGCCCGCTGGTCAACACCAGGGCGCCGATGATGATGCCCAGACTCACAAGGATGAACAGGCCGACCAGGAAATCGGTGCGTCCCGTGGGTTCCTCCCGAACTCAGCCTTGCCGCCGCAGCTCACCCTTGGCGAGCCGGTAGCGGATCTCGATGCGGGGCTCCAATTGCTGGGGGACATACTGCCCCGTCATGAACACCGTCCGCCTCGAACCTGCCTCAATTTCGCCACCTCGCGCAAGCTCCAGCACTTCGGCCGCGGCTCGGTTCGTGAGACCGTCGAACGGATCGGCCATGATTACCAGATCCGGGTCGAACGCCAGCGCCCGCGCCAAGGCCGCACGCCGTCGCTGCTCGTCGGTCGCTGACGCCGGCCTCAGATCTGCCGCATCCACCAGTTGCAGCAGCGCTAGCATGATCCGTATCCGGCCGTCGATCTCCCGCTCCGTCATGTCGCTCCCGAAGCGCAGCGGTAGAGCGATGTTGTCACGCAGGGAGAGGTTGTGCAACAGGCCGTCGCCGGCCGGAAGGTATCCCACCTGCCGGCGGAAGGCGAGCGTGGCACGCCGGGGCAACTTGGCGACGTCCTGGCCGAACAGGAACACCCGGCCCGTGGTGGGCCGGTGGAGGGCCAGGGCGTATCCTGGTAGCGCGTCCACCCCGCTGGCTTCCGGCCCCACCACCAGCACGGCACGGTGCTCGGGGACCTCCAATGTGGCGCCGCCAACGGCGATCCCGGGAAGGGAGATGTTCTCGAACTTGAGCGGCGCCGGCGTCATGACAGCAAGACGACGAAGAGGCCAGAGCAGATGAAGATAGCCACGATGCTGGCGACCACCGCCTGGCTCGAGGCAATGGGCACTTCGGTGGGAGAACCGCGGATCGCCAGTCCCTGAAAACTGGGAATCATGCCCACGATGGTGCCGAACACCAGGCCCTTCACCACCGTGAGCCACACATCGCGAAACGTGAGGGAAGCGAGGACGATGTCAAAGTAGCGTGCGCTGGTCATCCCCGACGCGGCGGCGGCGAGCAGACCTGCGAAGATCGCCACGAGGTCGAAGAAGATGATCAAGCCCAACAGCGAGAGGAGAGCCGCGCCGAAACGGGGAAGCACGTGATAGTGGAGGGGATCGATGCCCATGCCCTCAAGGGCGTTCATTTCGCCCATCACCTTGTTCGTGGCCAGCTCCGCCGCGATCGCCGTGCCCGAGCGCCCGGCCACGACCAGGGCTGTCAGCAGGGGACCGAGCTCCCGCACGATGGCCACGACCATGAGCCGCCCGATAAGCTCGGTGGCCCCCAGCCGCCCCAGCTCCCGAACGGCCTGGGAGATCACCAGGAAGCTCAGGATCGATGAGAGAACGATGATCAGGGGGACGGCTTGGAGGGCCGTGAACCACACCTGCCGCAGGAGAACGCGCAGGGCGACGCGGCGGCCTGCCCTCGGCAGCCAGCGCCACGATCCGAGCGTGAGAACGAAGAAGCGCGCCAGCGCCCCGAGCCAGGCGATTGAGCGCGCTACTCCTTGTCCGAGTGCCGCAACCGGCGCTGTCACGCGCCTATGTTACTATCCCTGCTGGATCTGCTTCAAGGCCTCCTGCGCCTCGGTGTACTCCGGGAACTCCCGCGTCACCTGGGTGAATAGCTCCACCGCCCGGTCGGTATCACCCCGGTCGGCGTACAGCAACGCCTTGCTGTAAAGCCGGAGCGCTTCCGGCGCGATCCGTTCGGACCGCTGCTGTCGCTGCTGGAAGGCCTGCCGGGCCAGGGGCGGCAGATCGAGCCCGCGGGTCAGGTCGTTGGCGAGGTCCACGACGATGGAGAACATCTTGTCCCGGTTGTCACGCCCGCGCTCGACCTTGATGATCTCGCTGGTTTCGACATCCACGACGCGCGCGGTGAGGGTGAAGTCGCCGTACCAGTCTATGAACGTCCCAAACACCATGTACCTGGCGCCCACGAGTTTACCCACCCGGGCTGCGGTGCTCGGGTCCACCGTGCCTGAAGCCCCCAGCTCCAACTCCCGGACCAAGTCGGCAATCCGGCCGCGCTCGATGACGCGGAGCTGGTCGTTGACCGCAAACTCCGTCAGGAGGAGCTGTTGGATGCCCACGGTGAGCGCTTCGAAGTCTTCCTTGTCCTGACCGTACGAACCGCCGTCCTCGAACGGCATCACGGCCACGCCGGGCCGAGTGTCCTGCGCGGTCACGACCCGTGGTGCCACGAGCCCTGCGACCAGGGTCACGGCCAAAATCGAACGCCAGCGCATAGACCTTTCCTCCATCACAGAGTCAGTTGCATCCCTTCGGTTGCGGCAAACACGTCGAGCGAATGCCCTGCCTCCTCCGCTTCGTTGCGAGTTGCCTCGAGCAGATTGTCCATAACGGCATCGTCGTGTTCCGGCCGGTGGTGAAACAGGAGCAGCTGCTTCACCCCAGCCTCCCCGGCCAACGCCACCGCCTCGGACGGTGTCGAATGACCCCAGCCACGGTGTTGATCCAGATCTCCCGGCGCGTACATCGCGTCGTGGATGAGCACCTGCACCCCCGCGAGGAACTGCACAAACTCGGTGCGCCATGTCGGTGCCACGTCGTAGCTGCCGCCCGAGCCCAGCTCGTTGTCGGTTACGTATGCCATGCTGGCCCCGCCATCCGTCGGAGTCAGTCGGTAGCCGAGCGTGTTCCCAGGGTGGCGAAGCCGAATGGCTTCGACTGCAAACCCGTCGATCTCAAACGCTCCGGGGCCGACGTGCGCGACAGTCAGCTCGGCCGATAGTTGATCCAGAGGCACCGGGAACACCACCGGGTGCATCTGCTGCCGGAGGATCACCCCGAGATCCACGTCGCCCTGTTTCGACCCCCAGATCCGCACCTCGTTCCCCTTGCCGAAGAACGGTGCAAAGAACGGCAATCCCTGAATGTGATCCCAGTGCGTGTGGCTCAGGAGCAGGTCGAGCTGCAGGCTGCCGTTGCCTAGCTTGACCAACTGCTTACCGAGGAGGCGGATACCGGTACCCGCATCCAGGATGACGAGGCGTTCCCCGGCGCCACTCCCGCACTGGACAGCCACGCACGGGGTGTTGCCACCGTACCGGGTGGTCAGCGCGCCAGGCGTAGGGACCGAGCCCCGGGCACCCCAGATGGTTATCGTGTACGCCATGCACCCGATTTCGGCGCCATCCCCGCCAAGCTACGGGGGGCCCCGAAGCTCGAGCAAGGCAACGTGTCACGGCGGGTCGGTGACATGGCTCACTACAGGCCGGCGAGTGCCTCGAGGCCCACCCGGTCGACGATGGCTATGTCCTTGCGGGACACTTCGATGAGGCCCCGGTCGGCGAACTCACGGATGGTCCGCGAGACGGTCTCCCGGCTGGAGCCGATCATCTGGGCGATGGTATGGTGCGTCACCTTGCGGGGGATGGTCTTTCCATCGTTCTCATCCGCCAGCTCGATCAGGAGGCGGGCCACCCGACCGTTCACGTCTAGCAGTACTAGGCCACCGATCTTGTCATCGGCACGCCGCAGGCGTCGCGACAGCGCCCGGAGCAGTCCCAGGGCGATCCGCGGTGTCTCTTCGAGGCACTGGCGAAAGTCCTCTCGCCGCAGCACCAGGAGGTTCGACTCCTCCATGGCGATGACGTGGGCTGATCGTGGCTGATCGTCGATCAGCGACATCTCTCCAAAGAAATCTCCGTCCCTCAACATGGACAGAATGACCTCTCGTCCGTCCTCGCCAATCAGGACTACCTTCACCTGGCCACTGAGGACCACGTAGAGGGCATCGCCTGGGTCGTCTTCGAACAGGATGACGCTGTTCTTGGGGTAGCTCTTTTCGCGGGCCGCTTCGGTGATGTGCGCGATCTCCGCGTCGCTCAGCTGGGTGAACAGCGGGATCTGCCGCAGTCGCTTGGTCACGGACATGGGCGCATCAGCTGGGGAGCTGTCTGGCATGGTCAGGCCCTAGCTTACTCCTGGACCCCGGCTGTGTCAAATCAGAACCGAGTCGTCCGCTTGCCCCCAAGTCTCTGTCGCCATTATATTTCCGCCTCTTTGGGCGGGCTCAGTCCGGGGCAATGTCACATGGAGCTTAGCCGGTGAAAGCGGGTATTCATCCCACCTACCAGCGTGCCGTCGTCCAGTGCGCGTGTGGTAACACTTTTGAGACGCGATCGACTCTCCCAGCGATCCACGTGGAGATCTGTGCGCGTTGCCACCCGTTCTTTACCGGGCGGCAGAAGCTGGTCGATACGGCGGGTCGCGTGGAGCGTTTCCGGCAGCGCTACGGAGCCGGCGCCGAGCAGGACGGAGAGTAGGTAGGCATGGAAGCGCGGCTCGAAGCCGCGCTTGCTCGCGCGGCCGAAGTCGAACGTGAACTGGCCGAGCCAGCCACCGCACGCGATCCCGCCAGGCTCAGGGCCCTAGGCCGCGAGCACGCCCGCCTCGAGCACATCCGTCGGATTGCCGCTCAATACCACAAGCTGAAGTGCGAGCGTGACCAGTCTCAGGAATTGGCACGCGACCCCGACCCGGCGCTGGCGGAGCTCGCCCGGGCGGACCTGGAGCGGCTCACGCCGGAAGTCGCGGCACTGGAGGCGCAGCTCACTGACCTGCTCGTGCCACGGGATCCCCTGGACGGTCGCGACACGATCATGGAGATCCGTGCCGGGACTGGGGGGGACGAGGCTGCTCTCTTCGCTGCCGACCTACTGCGGATGTACACGCGGTACGCAGAGCGCCGCGGATGGACCGTGGCCATGGTTGCCTTGTCGGAGGGGAACGTCGGGGGGGTCAAGGAGGCGATCTTCAAGGTGCAGGGGGAAGCGGCCTACGGCCGGCTCCGCCATGAGTCCGGCGTCCACCGGGTTCAGCGGGTGCCCGTGACGGAGGCTCAGGGTCGCATCCACACGTCCGCCGCCACGGTGGCGGTACTGCCGGAAGCGGAGGAAGTGGACGTGCGGGTCGAGGAAAAGGACCTCAAGATCGACGTGTTCCGATCGTCGGGGCCAGGCGGCCAGAGCGTGAATACCACCGACAGTGCGGTGCGGATCACGCACCTACCCACCGGCCTCGTGGTGCACTGCCAGGATCAGAAGTCGCAGCTCCAGAACAAGCTCCGGGCGCTAGAGGTGTTGCGGGCGCGGCTGTTGGATCGGATGCTCGCCGAGCAGGAAACCGAGCGCGCACGGGAACGGCGGGCGATGGTGGGCACCGGTGATCGGTCGGCCAAGATCCGGACCTACAACTTCCCACAGAATCGGGTCACCGACCACCGTATCAACCTCACCGTGCATCGGCTGGACGAGATCCTGGATGGGGAGCTCGACCGGATCATCGACGTGCTCAGGCTCGCCTACCAAGGTGAGCGGGCGTCGACTTGAGCGCGTGTCCGGGTCGTCGCTCGGTGAGGAGCTGGATGGGGCCGCCCGCGTCCTCGCGGCGGCCGGAGTGAGACACGCCCGGCGAGAAGTGACGTCCATCTGGGCGCGTCTCACTGGGGCGGCTGTTGGGAACGCGTGGATCTCCCGGAGTGAGGAGGTCCCGCCTGACGTCCACGTCGCCCTTCGCCGCGCCGTGGCGCGGCGTGCTCAAGGCGAGCCGTTGGCGTACGCCACGGAGCTCGCCGGCTTCCGTACGCTCGACGTGAAGGTGGACCGGCGGGTGTTGATTCCCCGGCCGGAGACGGAGGGGCTGGTCGAGCTGGTGCTTGCCTGGGGTGGGGAAGAAAAGGGACCCCTGGCATCCTGGGGGGTCGCCCTCGACCTCGGCACCGGCAGCGGGTGCGTTGCGCTGAGTCTCGCGGTTGAGGGACGGTTCCACCGGGTGGTGGCTACCGATGTCTCGGCTGATGCTCTGGCGGTGGCGCGAGAGAATCTCGCCCAGGTTCGGCCGCCGGTACCGGTGGAGCTTCGCCAGGGTTCGCTGTTCCGGCCCGTGGCCGGAGAGTTGTACGACGTCATCGTGTCCAACCCGCCGTATGTCACCGAGGACGAGTTCGCGCGACTCGACACTGGTGTGCGGAACTTCGAACCGCCCGAGGCGCTGGTGAGCGGAGAGGATGGGCTCGAGCTGACCAGGTGTCTGGTTGAGCACGCCGGCGCCCACCTTGCGCCGGGCGGACTGTTCGCTCTTGAAGTAGATTCGAGCAGGGCGGATACGGTGCTCGAGCTGGCCCGAGTTGCTGGCTGGCGCGCTGCCCGCCTGGAGATGGACGTGTTTGGCCGCGCCAGGTACCTGCTTGCCACCATGGAGTCGAATCAGTGATAGCGGAGAAGGCCCACGAGCTCGGACGGCTCATCGGACAGAGTGACGACTACAAGGCGCTCAAGCGAGCGCGTGAGGGCCTGGATGAGGCCAGGGAGCTGAAACCGAAGCTCGATCGGCTGCAACAGATTGCGGAGGCTGCCGAGCGGCAGGCGGCCGACGGGAACGAACCTGGCAAGGCCGACGCTGAAGAGTACGACCGGCTGCTGGGCGAGATTCAATCCAATTCACAATACCAGCAGCTGGTTGCCGCCCAGTCGAATTTCGACAAACTGATGTTGCGCGTCCAGGAACGGATCATGGAGGGGATGCGCAAGGGCGGCGAGAGTTCCATCATTACGCTCGACTGACGGTAGCTGCCGTGCCGGGCCTATTTATCGTGGTCGAGGGGCCGGAGGGAGCGGGCAAGACCACCCTGGTCAAGCGGCTCACGCGGCGGCTACAGCAGGCCGGGTACCAGGTCCTCGAGGTGCGGGAACCCGGTGGGACGGACGGGGCGGAGGCTGCGCGAGCCCTGGTGCTGGACCCGGAGAGGCACTGGAGCCCCGTGGCGGAGCTGTTCCTCATTCTTGCCGCCCGGGCCGAGCTCGTGACGCGGGTCATAGAGCCACGCCTGCGAGAGGATTATTGGGTAGTCATCAGTGACCGATTCGACCTCTCCACCGAGGCGTATCAGATTGCTGGACGCGGACTCCCGCGTGATGGCGTGTTTGCGGCGAACCAGCTCGCCACGGGGGGGCTGCGGCCTGATCTGACACTGGTGTTGGACATCCCTCCTCAGGTGGGTCGCCGGCGCCAGGCCGCCCAGGGCAAGGCACCCGACCGTATGGAGCGGGAGGACGAGGAGTTGCACGAGCGGGTTGCCCAGGCGTTCCGGGATGCAGTCGGCCCTGGGGTCGTTCACCTCGATGCCCAGCGGACGCCGGAAGAGCTGGAGGGTGTCGCCTGGGATGCCATTCGAGCCCGGATCGGAACACCATAGGTATTTGACGGGTTGAAATGAAAGCGTGAAGTGGATCCTCTATCTGAGGCGCGTCATGCAGCGGCACGGAGGTAATCGATGAAAGGTCAGCGGATTCTGTTGCTCGCGTTGGTCGGCTTCGTGTCCTTCCTCTCCGGGGGGTGGCTCCTTCAGCGGGGCACCTCCCAAGCGGGCAACGTCTACCAGCGGGCGCGGCTCTTCGACGACGTACTGGGCTACGTAGCCGACTACTACGTGGATTCGGTAGGTGAGGCCCAGCTCTACGACATGGCCATCGACGGTCTGCTCGACCGGCTGCAGGATCCGTACGCACGCTTGCTTCGCAGAGAAGACTTCGACCAACTCACCGAGAGCACGACCGGGAACTACGGCGGGCTTGGTATCCAGATTGATGTGCGCGATGGCTGGATCACCGTAATTGCACCCATTGCGGGAACCCCAGCGGACGAGGCCGGGCTGGAGACCGGTGATCGCATTGTTGGTGTCGACGGGGAGTCGACTTTCGGTTGGAAGAACGACAAAGCGGTATCGGAGCTCCGGGGGAAGCCGGGCACTTCGGTGGATCTCACGATTGCGCGCCCTGGCTTCCCAGAACCCCTTGAGTTCACCGTCGAGCGGGCTGTGATCCACATCAAGGCTATCCGCCTCGCGACACTCGTCGGGGGCGATGTCGGCTACATCTCGTTGGTGAACTCGAACATCAGCGAGACGCTGGCTGACGAGCTCCAGGAGGAGATCATACGACTGCGGAGCGAGGGTGCCCGCTCGCTCATTCTCGACCTCCGCAACAACCCGGGCGGGCTCCTGGACCAGGGCGTCGAGGTGTCGGATCTGTTCCTCGGTCCGGGTCAGACCATCGTCTCTACGCGGGGGCGCGCGCGGGGTACATCGGAGTCATACGCCGCTCAGCAGCGGCAGCGCTGGCCGGACCTTCCCATGGTCGTGCTGGTGAACGGTGGCACGGCCAGCGCATCGGAGATCATCGCTGGCGCGCTGCAGGATCACGACCGCGCCCTGGTCCTCGGTACTCCGACGTTCGGCAAGGGGCTGGTGCAGACGGTCTTCCGGCTGGGCCGGTATCAGGCGCTGCGGCTGACTACGGCCCGGTGGTATACACCGAGCGGCCGCACGATTCAGCGGATGCGCACCCAGCCGAGTTCTGCAGCGCTCGTGGTGGCGCAGGCTCAGCAGGCGGCTGGCGAAGCTGCCGACTCGGCGGCCGTGGATTCGAGCAAAGTGTTCCACACGGACGCTGGTCGCACTGTCCTCGGCGGCGGCGGCATCAGACCGGATCTGATCGTGCGGCCTGACACGCTCACCGACGGGGAGCAGGAGTTCCTGCGGAACCTCGGCTCGAAGCTCCCTGTGTACCGAGATGTGATGACGACGTACGCGCTCGAGCTCAAGGCCTCCGATGCTGTGCGGGACCCCAGCTTCCAGGTAACTCGCCAGATGCGCGCTGAGCTGCTGCGCCGCTTGAGGGACCGGGGTGTCGAGATGTCAGACCAAGAGTTCCACGCAGCAGCTGTGCTCATTGAACAGCAATTCGGGTACGAAGTCCAGCGCTACGTCTTCGGTCGTGAGGCAGAGACGCACCGGCGCATTCAGGACGACGTGCAGGTTCGGAAGGCCCTTGAGCTGTTGGAGCAGGCGCGCTCCGTGCAAGAGTTGCTGGCGCTCGCGGCGGCAAGTACGGAGCGCACCCGTACGCCGTGACAGCCGTCGGGATAGTGGGGCCGGGCCGTGCTGGGGTGGGGTTCGGCCTGGCGCTCTCCCGAGCCGGTCATCAGGTTGTGCTGCACGGCCGGCGGCCGAAACATCTACCCATACCGCTTGAACTCACCTGGGGCGAAGCTCCACCCTGGCTCCCGTCGGTGGACGTCGTCCTGCTAGCAGTGCCCGACGACACAGTGCGGGACGTTGCCGCAGCCGTTGCCGAGACGGGGGCGGTGACGGCACAGCACACCGTGCTCCACGTGTCCGGGGTTCTCGATCACCTGGTGCTCGACCCCCTCGCTCCCACAGGTGCAGCCCTGGGCTCTCTCCACCCGTTTCAGACGCTGGCCGATCCCCTAGACGCGCCGCAGCGGCTGGACGGTGCCACGGCCGCCGTTGAAGGAATGCCGGAGGCTGTGGAGGTGGCCACAACCCTGGCGCGTTCGGTGGGGCTGCGGCCCATAACGATCTCCCGGGAGCACAAAGTCGTGTATCATGCAGCGGCGGTGTTCGCCTCTAATCACCTGGTGGTGCTCGCAGGTATGGCAGAGGAGCTGCTCCAGGACGCTGGTCTTTCCCAAGCCCAGGCACGGGAGGCGATCGGGTCGCTCATGGCTGGTGCCCTCGAGAACGTCCGGAGAGGGGGACCAGCCCCGGCCCTCACTGGACCCGTGGTGCGGGGTGACCTCGAGACGGTCCGTAAGCACTTGGCCGCCCTGCCGGAGGAGGCGGTTCGAGTGTATCGCTCAATGGCCCTCGCAGCACTCCGGCTCGCGGAATTGCGCCCGGAGCGACGCCAGGCAATCGAGGCGGAGCTCTCGACTAACAACTAGCAGTTAGCAACTAGCAATTGCCAACTGGCAGTTTGTGACTTGGGGAGCGCACACCGTCGACGCGCGTCACGAATTGCTGATTGCAAACTGCTGATTGCTGTGCCGAAGGCTTCAGCTCACGGTACCACAACCCGTACCCCTGCTGGTACGTCGAACCGCAGCTCGGCATCGGGGATGGGAACATTGGTGCGGATCCGCCGGAAGATGAACGTCCGTCGCTGGCCTGAGGGCTCCCGCACCGCTATCCGCCGCAGCAGACCGTCGCTTCGAGCCACCGCTATTTCAGCCTCCCGAAACGGCAGGTCGTCGCGTCTCGGAGTGAGATGAACCACGTCAACCGTCTCGCCGCCGATGGTGTCCGTACCCACATAGCGTGCCGTGTAGCGTTCCAGTGGATTGTCGACGAACTGGCTAACCAGGTTAGGCGACGCGGTGCCCGACCGTGGGACGGGTTGCCTGATCACCTGGTCGGGTACACTGCTGGGAGCGTAGGCCCAGAGCCACGTCCCATCGGCCACGATCCGGTCTCCCTCGGGATGGATGAACCGCATCGCGAAGCGATCGGGAGGTACCAGGTACAGCACGCCCTGCGACTCCTCGGGGCCGCCCAGCATCGGATTGACCAGCGTTTGGGTGAACTCGGCCGTCAGCGTAGTGATCCCGCCGTAGGTCCGCTCGGCACGCCGCAGCGCCGTCGCCGCATCCTGCGCGGCCAGCGGCGAGGCCACGGCCAGGAGGGTGAGAAGCGCGGCTCTCAAGCGCTCATGGCCGGGAGCGGGTCCGCCACGTGCCGCCCGATGGCCTCGGCGATGACCCGGATCTCCCGCATCAGCTGGGTGAACTGTTCGGGGTAGAGGCTCTGGGCTCCGTCCGACAGCGCTCGGTCGGGATTGGGGTGTACCTCGACCATGACACCGTCCGCACCGGCGGCCACGGCAGCACGGGCCATGGGAATCACCTTGTCTCGCCGACCGGTGCCATGACTCGGGTCGGCGATGATTGGCAGGTGTGACAGCTCATGCACCACCGGGATTGCCGTCACGTCGAACACGTTCCGAGTTGTGCTGTCAAACCCGCGGATACCCCGCTCGCACAGAATGACCTGATCGTTGCCTTCAGCCAGCAGGTACTCGGCGGAGAGCAACAGCTCTGTTATTGTCGCGGCAATGCCGCGCTTGAGGAGCACCGGCTTGCCGGCGCGTCCCGCAGACTTGAGCAGGGAGAAGTTCTGCATGTTGCGCGCACCGATCTGAATTACGTCGGCGTATTGCGCTACTGCATCCACGCCTTCCGAATCCAACGCCTCGGTTACCACTAGGAGTCCCGTCTGGTCCCGGGCCTTCGCCAAGAGCTTGAGACCCTCGATGCCCAGCCCCTGGAAGGAGTAGGGGGACGTGCGCGGCTTGAACGCTCCGCCCCGCAGCATGGCGGCGCCCGCCGCCCGCACGGCGTGTGCCGAGGCCAGAATCTGCTCCTCGGATTCCACCGAGCACGGACCCGCGGTGACGAGAACCCCGTCCCCTCCAATGGTGAGTCCGCCGCAAAGGCGCACGACGGTCGACTCTTCCTTCCACTCCCGGGAGACCTGCTTGTATGGCTGAGTGACGTGGATGATCTCTTTGACGCCGGGGAGGGCCGCCAACCGGGAGGCGTCGACTCGTCCGTCGTTGCCGACCAGGCCGACCGCCGTGCGCTGTTTGCCCGGCATCGGACGGGCTTGATAGCCGAGCTCTTCGATGGTGTCGACGACGCGTTGCACGTGGTCTGCGGTCGCGCCGTGCTTCATTACGATCAGCATGACCTACTACGCTCCTACGGAGAACCGGTCCCCATCCCGTGCGGCGACGATCTCACCGTCGAACTCCCGCGCGGCGACCGCCGCCGGGTCGATGTCGCCGAACACTGGGTAGAAGTGCGTCAGCACGAGGTGACGGGCACCAGCGGCACGCGCGAGCGCACCTGCCTGCGTAGGCGTTAAATGTAGCTCGATCCCGAGTTCGTCCGGTAGGGAACATTCCGCGAGCAGGAGGCTGCAACCCACGGCCCAGCGAGCCAGCTCTTCGCTCGGCCCCGTATCACCGGTGTACACCAGGCGCGTGCTGCCAGCGCGAATCCCATAGGCCAGGCTCTCCTCGGTGTGTGGCGTCTTGCAGGCCTCCAAGACCACCGCGTCTGCCAGCTCCCGTTGCTCGCCGGGCCCGATCTCGACGATCTCCAGCGGAAACTCCGGATCAAGCACCCAATCGCCATACGCGCTGGCCAGGTGCGCCATACGGGCTTGAAGCCCCCGGGGTCCGATCACCGTGAGTGGGGCGCTACGGCTAGGCTCAGTTCCCCACCGCAGCGCGAACATAAACATGACCAGCTCGCCCCAGTGATCCGGATGGAAGTGGGTGATCGCCAGGTGAGTCACCTCCGCCCACGGGATCTGGTATGTGACGGCGCGATGCAGGGTTCCGGCACCGCAGTCCAGTAGCAGCTGTACCGGTGGGGCGCTCACCCAGTACGCGGGCGCGGTTCGCTCGCTAGTGGGCGCAACGGTGCCACTCCCCAGAACGGTGAGGTCCACTTCAGAACTCCGGTCCCATGAAGACGATCCGCTTGAACAACGTTCCCGCTGGCGTTTGCAGCCGAAGGAGATAGACCCCCTGCGCTACGGTGGAACCGTCGGACGCCGTGCCGTCCCACTCCAGGCGGGGGTCGCACTGGCCAGGCGCGCCGACTGCCGGCCGACCGTAGCGCCCTGGCTGCAGCAGCCCACTGAACTCCGCGGTGGGCACTAGTATGCGAACCACGTGTCCCCGGATGTCGAGGATGTCGAGACGAACTCGCCCCGCTACAGCGAGATCGAACCAGATGCAGGTCGCCCGCCGGCCGCTATCGCGAGACGGGAATGGGTTCGGAAAGTTCTGAAACAGCAGGGTCACCGACGGCGCCGAGTCGTCCACGATCACGAACGTTCCGCGACTCTCAATCACCGCGCTGTCCGGCCCGAGCCGGGAGATAACCCGCCAGCGGTAGGGCGTGTTCCGTTCCAGGTCCCGTGACGGGGTGAACCGGCGCCTGGTGAGGCCGAGTTCTTCGAGGTCGATCTCGCCGTCGTCAGCCCGAATGATGGCGACATCGTAGGTGAAGGGGCCGGGCGGCGTAGCTACGGCGGGAGAGGTCCATTCGAAGGTGGGTCGTAGGTCTCGGGATATCACGCCCACCGGATCGTCTAGTGTGGTGAGTGCTGCCCATGGGGGAACGACCATCTCGTCACTCGCCGGCGTCACAAGCGTCACCGAGTCCACTCCAGTGGCGGTGATGGTGAAGACGAACCGTGTGTCGGGTGGCTGCGGAGTCCTGAAGGTCACGCTGGTCTGTGCAACCGTGGTGTCGAGCAGCACCTCGGCAAACGTGGTATCTCGGGCCACTACCAGGCGGTAGCTGACCGGCGCCGCAAACGCCGGCATCTCGGGCGTGCTCCAAGAGAAGGTGGGGGTGACGCTCGTGAGCTGGGTGTCAACCGGGTTCGCTACGACGATTCCTCGTGGAAAGAACGCCGCGGCGGACCCGCTTGGCCGCCCCCAGCCCTGGTTGGAATCGGGCTCCGCGCGGTTGGACCCGGTGCGTCGCAGGGCTTCCAGTATCTCGAGGGGAGTCAACGTTGGGTGGATCTCGCGCAACAGCGTGGCCGCGCCGGCGATGAGTGGCGTGCTGAACGAGGTACCTAGCACCCGCGAGAAACCGGACGGGGCGAGGGGGTTTACCACGAAGACCCCCTGACCGGGAGCAGTGAGATCCGGCTTGATACGCCCATCGGCCGTAGGACCACGAGAGCTGAAGGGCCGCAATACCCCTAGTGAGTCCTCCGCGCCTACGGCAATGACGGAGTCTCCGTCGGCAGGAGTGATCAACGAGCGATAGTTGGGTGCGCCGCTCGAGACCCCGTTGTTTCCCGCCGCGGTCACGACCACGATGCCCCGGGCGGCTGCGGAATCCGCTGCCACGGTGGTCACGGCGATATCCCCGTTCATGTCGCCGGGCTGGTAGCTGAAGTTGTTGTCGAAGTCGAGGTATCCCACGCTCGACGACACGACGTCGACCCCGATGGAGTCGGCCCATTCGATCGCCGCCACCCAGTGATCTTCCTCTACCCGGGTCTCGGAGCGGATGTCTTCCGTCTTGGCGAGGATGTAGTCGGCTTCCGGGGCGACTCCGATGATCTGGGTGGGGAGGTTCGCCGCCAGCAGGGACCAGGTCTCGGTGCCGTGTTGGGATGCTGTCACGGTGTCGCCAGCCTCGTTGCGCACGATGGAGTCGTCGAACACGAAATCCCGCTGGGCGATCACCGAAGCGGAGTCGAAGGCGGGGTGTTCCGTCTCGAATCCCGTGTCGAGCATTGCGATGGTCACGCCGCCTCCGCGGAATCCTCTGCTGGCCAGCGGAAACAGCTCGAGCTGCCGGAAGGGCATGGCCGACGGTCCGTAGAGGCTGTCCTGGGCCGTCAGGCCAGCGGGCGGGCCCAACAGCCACGGGGTCTCTTCAGCGCGCTCCGGGCGTCCCACGAACCGGGCTACAGGTTGGAGACGGCGGAATTCGACCCGGTTGCGCGCCGCTGCCACGCCAGACGAGGCAATGGTGGCGGAAACGGCGTGTAGCCAACGGCTGCGCCGCCGGATGCGACCGTTGAGGTCCTCTACGGCCGCTGCCACGGCGTCCAGGCTGTACTGAGGCGCGCCGAAGAACCAGATCGTCACTACGGTGTCCCGATCCAGTATCTGCTCCAGCGCACGTGACACCGTCGGCCGCTGAGCCTGAGCGGTCGCCACCGATACCAGGACGGCGGTCAGGAGCAGCCCGATGCGCCTCAAGTTGTGGTGTGTTCAGGGTGACCCAGCCGCACACCGACGATCGTCGACACACCCGGCTCCTGCATCGTCACCCCGTACACCGAGTCTGCCACTTGCATCGTCCGCGGGTTGTGCGTGATCACGATGAACTGCGTGTCGGCCTTGAATTCTTCGAGCAGGCGTACGAACCGGCTGACGTTGGCGTCGTCGAGTGGGGCGTCCACCTCGTCCAGCAGGCAGAACGGTGCAGGCTTGGTCAGGTAGATGGAAAAGAGTAGCGAGATCGCCACCAATGCACGCTCGCCGGAAGAGAGCAGGTGAATGCGCTGCGTGCGCTTGCCTCGCGGCGCGGCACGAATCTCGATTGGGCTCTCCAGCGGGTCGCCCTCATCGGTGAGGAGTAGGTCGCAGTCGCCGCCTTCAAACAGCGTCCGGAACACGGAGTGGAAGTGCTCCCGGACGGCGTTGAACGTCTCGGTGAACATCGCTCTGGCGGTCTGGTCGATCTCCCGCAGTGCCTGCAGCAGCCCATTACGTGCCGCCACTAGGTCCTCACGCTGGCCGCGCAAGAATTCGAGGCGTTTCATCTCCTCGGCGTGCTCCTGGACCGCCAGGGGGTTCACCGGTCCGATCCGCTCAATCTCGCGGGCCAGGTGTTCGGCTTCCTCTCGGAGCGCCGCTGTCTCACCTTCAATGTCAGCGGCTTCTTCCAGCAGCACCTCAATCGTCTTGTGCCATTCTCCTTCGAGCCGTTCCACCATTGCGCGTCTGCGACCTTCCGCCTCCGTGAGCTCGATCTCCAGCTGGTGCAGCTCCTCGGTCAGCTGTTCCTGGTCTGCCCGGGCCCCCTCCAGGGCGCGCTCTTCGGTCTCGAGTGCGGCTTCGGCAGTCTGAACGGCGGTCTCGGCAGCTCCCGTCGCTGCTTCCATCTCCTGAACCGCAATGCGACGTTCGGCGAGGGCGTCCGCCCATTCGCCGCGCTGTTGGGTCAGCCCCTGCGTGCTCCGCTCGACCTCGGCCACTTCGTCGTCGAGCCGCCGGATCGTCTCGCTGGATTCTGCGAGGGCCGCCCGCGCCCGCGCCTCGCGATCCAGCGCGCCCTGCTCTCGGGCTGACACCTGTGCCTCTTCCACCTGCCAGTGGACTCGCCGTTCCCGAGCGGCCTCCTGCGCCGCCTCGAGATCGGCGAGCGTGACCTGTTGGCTCTTCAGCTCTTCGTCCAGCCGCGCCCGCTCCGCCTCGCCGCTGGCCAGTTCCTCCGTGACATCGTGAAGTCGGGCCTGTCGCTCCCGGACGCGTTGCTTGATCCGGGTCACGACCTCTTCAGCTTCGGCCTGCTCCCGCTCAGCCCGAAGCAGCCGACGGCCTGCATCGTCATTTGCCCCCTGCGCTTCCCGCAGGGCAGTCCTGGCCCGTGCATGCTTCTCCGTAGCGGCCGCCAGGGAACGCTCAGCTCCTGCGTGCGCGGCCGCCGCCTGTTCCGTCGACTGCGTCAGCTCGGCGAGACGGCGATCGGCATCGCTCAGCTGTCGCACGAGTTCGTCGAGCTCTGCTCTCCGGGTCAAGGGGCCGGTCGCCTCAGCGCCGGGGAGGAAGACGGCGCCGTTTGCGCGGCGGATCACCTGCCCCTCGCCGTCATCCGAGCGGCTCCCGGCGAGCAGTGTCAACACCCAGGGCCGCGCCGGTGCTGCAACGTCAGGCTGCAGGGCGAGCCCCTCGGAACCCACCGGCTGGGCGGGACCTGGCTCCACCGGCAACAACACGAGAGGACCGGGGTTGGCCGTGGCGTGCCAGCGCCGCACGGCGTCGACTGTGGCCTGGTCACGGACCAGCACAGCGTGCAGCCAGTCGGCGAGCAGCCGCTCGGCGAGGCGCGCCTCCTCGGCGGTGATCGTCAGGAAGTCTGACAGCGGACCCAGCACGGCGCCCTCGCCGAACTGGTCGCGGGCTCGGAGTAGCTCCCGGGCGGCCGGTGCCAGACCTTCCCGCTTTCGCTCGAGCTCGGTCAGTGCCTCACGCCGCGCCGTGAGTTGTGCGATGCTCTCTTCCTGTTCCCGTCGCTCCACCCGCACGGCCGCCTCGTGCTCTCGGGCTGCCGCGAGCTGGTGTCGCGCACGCTCCAGGCCGGCTGCCGCTTCGCGCTCCTCCCGCTCGCTGACCGCCAGGTTCTCTCGCGCGGCGTCTGACTGCTGCCGTGCGGCATCGTTCTCACGCTGGGTGTCGGCCAAGCGTGCCGTGGCCTCCGACTCCTGGGGCCGGAGATCTTCGACGTCACGCTCCACAGCGCTGTGCTCGCCTTCCAGCGCCCGGAGATGCTCCGCATGGTGCTGGAGGGCGGTTTCCATGCTGCGCACGGCGCGGCGCTGCTGGTTCAGCCGCTCTCGAGCTTGGTCCTCAGTGGCGGCCCGCAAGTCGAGCTCCATCTGGACCGACTGGCGGGCTGCTTCCGCCGCCTGCCGTTCCCTGGTGGCTGCCTCCAGTTCCCGCTCGGCCTGGCTGGCACGCTCCTCCGCTTGTGTGCGTTCCTCCAGCGCCCGCGCCTTGCGGGCCGTGGCGTGCTCGAGACGTTCCGCCGCGAGGTTGAGGTCGCCTTCGAGGCGTCCCATCTCGATCCGCGTCGCCGCCAGCCGCCGCTCCAGTTCGGTGCGCCGTGCCTCGGCTGCCGCCCGCTCCTGGATCCGGGTCTCACGTCGCTTCTCCCGATCCGTGACCGCTCGGCGCGCCTCCGGGATGCGAACGCGAAGGACTTCCCGTTTGTCCCGCAGCGCCGCGTGCTGCGCCTCGAACGACCCGAGCTCTCGGCGCGTGAGCGTCATGACGATGGCGAATCGCTGGCGGCTGAACTTCTGGTAGCGTTCTGCCCTCCCCCGCTGCCGGGCGAGGCTGCGGACCTGCGTGTGGACCTCCCCGATTAGGTCGTCGAGGCGCTGTAGATCGGCTGCTGTCCGCTCCAGCCTGCGCTCCGTGCTCGCCTTGCGGTCACGGTAGAGGCCGATCCCCGCGGCCTCTTCGAACAGCGAGCGACGCTCCTCAGTGCGGTCCGACAGGAGCCGGTCGATCATCTGTGCCTCGATCACGACACCAGCGTCACTGCCGAGCCCAGTGCCGTGGAGCGCGTCCTGCACGTCCCGCAGGCGCACCGGGGATTGGTTAAGCAGGTAGTCGCTCTGCCCGCTCCTGGAGAGGCGCCGGCTCACGGCGACCTCGCGATACTCCAGGGGCAGGGTACCGTCGCTGTTGTCGAAGAAGAGCGACACTTCGGCGATGTTGATGGGGCGGCGCTTCAATGACCCCTGGAAGATGACCTCGTCCATGCGCGCGGAGCGCAACAGACGCGCCCGTTGCTCACCCAGCACCCACCGCACGGCGTCCGAGATATTGGACTTCCCGCAGCCGTTCGGTCCGACGACGGCCGTAATCCCATCTTCGAACTCCAGGCCCACGGTGTCAGCGAATGACTTGAAGCCCGACAATTCGAGCCGGGTGAGCTTCATACCATCATCCTGGTTGAGTAACGATGACGTCCTGGGGATCCCTCACGGCGGCCTCCACCTGCGGCGCTGATCGACGAGTCGCGAACGCCTCCCGGGTCACGGTGTCGTGCGAGTCGTATCCCGGATGTAGATCCAGGAAGGCATGTTGAGTCTTCGACGGAAGGCCTCTGCTTCCTCACGGTTTGGGTACGGCCCAAGCACCACCCGAAACCGTTCGTCCAGTTCGGTGGGTGGCAATACGGAGGCAGCGATTCCCGCACGGCGCAGGTTGTTGGCCAAGTCTTCGGCCCACTCCTGATTGCTCGTGCTGCTCATCTGAATGTAGATCAACTGGCTTGGCGGCGCGGCCGCGAGCACCTCCTGTTGCGCGAATTCCAGCGCGGGGCGCCGCGGGTCCCAGGCGATGGGCATCCACCGGTCCGGCTCGGAATCCTGCACCGTGCCGACCTCACCTAGCGAGTCGTAGGAGAAGGCAACGATCTGCTGGCCTCTCCACAGCAGAATGGTTCCATCGGGCGCGATGACAGGGAGGTGCTGGTCCCAGGAACCGGGTATGGTGCCCGCTAGCATCCACTGTGCCAGGTCGACGATCCAGATGGAGTCTCCTACCATCGGTTGTACGAGCAACAGCCGACCGAGTGGATCGCTCCTGAGTGCCCGGGCCCTTCCCGGCAAGCTCAGCTGCGCGAGCCGGGTGAGCCCCACAGGGTCGACCGCGAGCAATTCGCCGATGGCGTTCACTGCGTACACTCGATGGACGGAAGGCGAGAACACGGCGAGGTGAAGTGCCGTGTCTGATGCGAGGAATCGGGGTACGGAGCCGCCCGACGGGTCAAGGATCACCAGACCCGAATCCGTGGCGACCGCGGCCACGTCGCCCCACATCGCGACCGCGATGTCGCCGTCTGGCAGGTGGCTGGTGACTGGTGGTTGCCCGTCTGCCACCAGCTGCAAGCTTCGCCCTTCGTCCTCGGCCATCAGGGCTAGCAGCCGGTTGCGGGTGGCTCCCCACACTGCCGTCGGCAATTGCGAGAAGCCGTTCGACCAGCTGACCGGCCGACGATGACGTATGGTGGCGATGGAGCCATCGCCATGAACGACGTGGGGGATGCCGGTGGGGCCCAGGGCTGCGTGGGCGACGTTCGTGTCCACGATCCGGGCGCGTCCGCTTGCCAGGTCAAGGGCGACCAGTTCGTCTCGTGTCGTGACGGTGTAGGCAAGATCGTCGTCTCCCGCGAACCCGACCACGTAGGCGATGGGTGCCGCGCCGGCTTCGAACCGCCAGGCGACCTCATCCAGACCCGGTAGTCGGTAGAGTCTGGCATCACCTGCGGCGCCGCTGGGGAAGCGAAATGCCACCGAGGACCCCAGCCCGAGCGCCCGCGGAGCCTGGGCAAACGCCTCTTTTACGGGATTGGGCCGCTGGTCGTTTGCGCAGGCGACGGAGCCGACGAGACCGAGCAGCAGAGCGGAGCGAGGTAGCACGGGCGCAAGCTAGGGATGGAAGGGAGGGGATGCAAGGCGGTTGGACGAGCGGTCAGGCGGTCAGGCGGTTCCGACTTCGAGAGGTCGGAATCCGTACCGGCCCCACGAGAGGACGCACGGCAACACCTTGCAACCGCCTGTCCGACTGTCCGCCCCTCAGAATGTGGGGCCCAAGCTCAACGTCCAGTACGATCCTTGCTCCTCCCGGGAGATGGGCTTGGAGTAGTCCGCCCGGACGATCATGAAGCCCAGCAGGTTGCCGCGGATGGAGATGCCCCAGCTTGCCAGGGGCTGGCGCACCAGATCTTTGTTGGCGTCCGGGGCGCGGCTGAAGACGACGTCCACTCCGTCCCGCCAGGCCAACCCGACGTCGAAAAAGACCGCTCCCTCGATGGGGGGGAGGCCGATCGGAGCGAACCCGAGGGCGACATTCCGCAGCAGTGGGAACCGCAGTTCTGCGTTGAACACGGCAACGCGGGAGCCGATCAGCTGATCCAGGGCGCCGCACCCCGAGAACGATCCGCTGGCATCGCTGCGGCATTCGTTGTTCCTCAGGGAGCCCGAGGTGTAGCCCCGCAGCAACTCAGGTGTTCCCAAGAAGATTGGGAACTGGTTGCTGTCACGGCCGAATCGTCCAAAGAACAGGAACCGCGACGCGAAGGTGAAGGGGCCGAACAGGTGGTCGTATCGCCGATAGTCACCCAACAGTTGGTGGAACGTCCAGTCACCGAAGGCGGGGGCATACTCGAACCGGCTCCGCCGCCCCATGAACGGGCCGACCCAGAGCGAGACGGAATTGTCGAAGACCAGTGCCAGGGACGGTTGGAAGTAGTTGATCCCACCCAGCCCGCGGTCCTGCCGATCCCGGTCGAGCACCAGCATGGACGCCGGGTCGAATGTGTCGATGATGTCCACCGCCGCCCGCGACACGTTGGCGGCACGGATGCCAAGCTCGACTCGGCGGAACCGGTTGAACGGCCGGAGAGCGTCCGCAAACGCCTCCCGCACGATGAACCGCTCCAGCGTGGTGGTGAGAGTCGGATTACCCACCGAGTCGAGCCCGAACTCGCTCTGCGTGAAGAAGAAATAGGGTGTCTGCGAGATGCCTACCGCCCAGTTAATCCGGCGGCTCAGGTTGGCGTAGATCGCGAGAACCTGCGCCTCCTCGATGCGCCCGTTCACCTGTCCGGCCGCCAGCACCCGATGGTTCCCCAGCATGTCGGAGAGGGAGATTGCACTGCCGCCGAAGAAGCCGCTGCCGAAGTTGTCCCGTACGTATCCGACCGACGGCTGAACCACGTAGTCTACGGACAGCTTGGACGAGTAATCTCGGAACATGAACGCGAGCGAGTCAGGCAGCTCGAAGGCAGCGCTGTCCAGCAGTGCTTTGACCGAAATCGGAGCAGGCGACGAGTCGGTCGCCTCGGGCGTACTCGCGGATGTACGGAGGCCTGCCGCGGAGCGGTACAACGACCGACGGCCGGTGCTGGGGCGCGCGGCTGCTCCTGGGGGTTCTCCGCGTCGGATAGCGCCAGCGCTGTCCCCGGGGGCGGGCGTCGCTACCGGCGTGTATTGCAGAGCCGCCCGGTCCTGCCCCGGTGGCGCCGCAGTGTCCGGACGATCGGAGATTAGGGACGCCACGATCGGGCGGGGCGCCGACTCGTCGTAGGGACGACCCTTGAGGCTCCGGGGATTGTCGGCGGCGTAGACGTTGAACTCACCCTTCTCGTAGTACGTGAACACCAGTCGGTCGGCTGTTCGCGCCCAGGAGATAGCCGGCGAGAGGGGCGTGATACCTGAGACGCCCGTGAAAACGTCGGTGAGCTGATACGTCTCCCTGTCGTCGAAGTCGAAGAGGAACAGGTTCGGAATGCCGGTCCGATCAGACAGGAATGCGATCGACCGCCCGTCGGGTCCCCACTGAGGATTCGTGTTGTTGCCCGACATCCGATCAAGGACGTCGATGCTATGGCCTTGGAGGTCGTAGAGTCCGATGCTCAACGGTCCTACCTGGAGCGAGCGGAGATCCGTGTGGGGCCCACGGTCCGTGGCAAACGCGATCGTGCGGCCGTCTGGTGACCATGACGGGTGCAGATCAGCAAAGCGATCGTTGGTCAGCCGGCGCAGGTTAGCGCCGTCGGCATCTACGATGAAGAGATCCGAGAATCCCCCATCGTAGCCGGTGAAGACGAGTTGCGTCCCGTCAGGGGACCACGATGGCGTCGTCACCCCGTGCAACGGCACTTCAATCCGTTTGTGCACACGAGTCCGCTGCATGTCGAAGATGACGAGATCGTCCACGCCGGCATGCTTGACCGCGATGGCGAAGAACTGTCCGTCCGGGGACCAGGCGCCTGCTGAGTTCAGGAAGCGGAGGCTCTCGAAGTCACTGCTGAAGGCACTCTTGATCAGCCGCTTCTTGACCAAGCCGGTCTCCGCGTCGGCCAGGTACAGATCGATGAAGAACGAGTTGCCTTCGGAGAGATAGGCAATGTCCTGCCCGTCGGGGGAGATCACCGGCGATATGTGCAGGGTCCCGTTGGACCTCCGCCTGGTGAGCACGGGGTGGGAGAACTGACGTGCCTGCTGGAGGTCCGCGATCTGCGGGAGATACGTCCGCTGCACCGCGTCTTGCCATTGCTCCACCAAGTCTTCCAGGGTCACCCCCAGAGCGCGACGAAAGGCCCCTTGCACACCGGATATGGATGCCGCGTGTAGAATCTCGCCCACGGCTTCATCACCCCACCGTTCGCCGATGTATGACCACAGCGCATGGCCGAAACGATACGGGGAGTAACGGGGGTCCCAAGTCAGCTGCTCGATGCTCGGCAGCCCGCCCTCGAGCGCGGCGTCCCGCACCCACATCGCCGTCTGCGGGTCGATCGGTCCCAGCGACAGGTACTCAGCCATTCCCTCCATGAACCACAGCGGCGGGCTCACTGAGATGAGGCGTTGAATGCCGGCGCCTACCTGACCACGGGCGAATACGTCGAACTGGAACTGGTGGACGATTTCGTGCTGGAGAACGTGCTCGAACTCTGCGTACGAGCCCGTGAAGGGCAGTAGCACGCGGTGTCGGAAAGGCTCGGTGACGCCGCCCGTACCCTCGCCGATAGTGGTGATATTGTTCTGTTGGAACTCGCTATGTGACGCGAACAGGATGATTGGCTGGCGCTCGCGGTATCGATGATTGAGGATGCGTGACAGCCGACCGTAGGCCCGCTCCGCCATGCGTGCCCCATCCAGCGCCGCCTCCCGTTCACCTGCGTAGAAGTACACGTCGAAGTGCTCCGTCTCGATTACAGCAAAGTCGAGATGGCGGTACTGGACCTTGTTTCGGCCGAAGTACTGCGCCGGCAACGGCGTGGTGAGTAACACCGTTGCGCACACGGCCAGTTCGACGATTCGACGCATCGGCACCTACCCGACTGACTCAGTGGAGACGGCGGGCGCGTCGGCCCACAGCCGCTCCAGTTGATAGTACGCGCGGAGCGTGGGATGGAAAATGTGGACGACGACGTCCACATAGTCCAGCAACGCCCATCGCCCTGCGGCCACTCCCTCAATATGGTGAGGGCGGCCCCCTGCTCGGTCAATGGCCTGTATCACATGCTCGGCTAGTGCACGGACATGCACATCCGAGGAACCGGACGCGATTACGAAGAAATCGGCGGCGTCACTGACCTTTCTCAGATCCAGCACCACGAGCTCGAGCGCCTTGTGTGCTTCCAGCGCACCGACGGCGAGCCGCAGTTCTCGGCGCGCGTCGCTCCCTATCTTGTCGTATCGAGTTCTGCTGCGAATTGTTCCGCGGCTTCCGAAGGTGCTGCGTCCTCAACCTGGTAAAATATACCCCATGCCCCTGGTCCAGTGTGCACACCGAGCGCGGCCGTCACTTCACTGACGTGGCACTCGCGCGGCGAATAGCCGCGCACCAGCTCCTCCTTCAGAGCCTGTGCCAGCTCCGGGACGCCGGCATGCGCCACTCCCAGGCGCAGTACCGCGGGTCGGGGCGTGAGCCGGCGATCGAGATGCTCGAGTACCCGCGGGACCAGGGCGTCCCGACCGCGGACTCGGTCCAGCGGCGCGATCCGTCCCTCCGGCGTCACCTCGAGGATCGGCTTGATGTGCAGCAGACCACCGAGCCAGGCACGTCCCCGGCTCACCCGACCCGAGCGGAGCAGGTTCTCGAACGTATCTACCGTGAAGAAGCCCCCAGACTGGTCGCGCACGCGGTTCAGTTCCCGCACGATCTCCGCCACGCTCCAGCCTGCATCGACCAGCTCTACCGCGCGCAACGCGAGCATCCCGAGCCCGTAGGACGCCGACCGCGAGTCCACAATGGTCACTGAGTTGCCCTGGCTGCAGGCCTGAGTTGCTGCCTGCGCTGACGCCAGCGTGCCGGACAGCTGACCGGCTATGAACAGGCCGAGGACCTCATCTGCACTTGAGCAAGCGTCTTGAAACGCGTTGACGAAAGCACCTGGCGGAGGCTGTGAGGTGGTGAAGATCTCGCCCCCCTCCTGCATCCGGCGGTAGAGTTCCTCTCCCTGGATATCGACCCGGTCGGCGTAGGTCCGCTCGCCAGCGATGACTTGGAGAGGGACCACCACCATGCCGTGGACATCCAGCAGACGATCCGGTAGGTCGCAGGAGGAATCCACGACGATGGCGATTCGGCGACGTGCGGCGTGCAACGCACGGTGCTGCTCCCGGATGTCGTCCGCTTTAGTGGTTTCAATGGCGCCCCAAGTGGCCGCGAGGTCGAAGACCTGGTGGGGGGCGTCCGTGTGCACGTGGACCTTCAGCAGGTCGTCGGTTGCAAGCACGACGATCGAGCCGCCGAGGCGCCGTAGCTGCGTTCGGATCTCGATGCTGGGTGGGAAGTTGCTCCCCCGAACCAGCACTTCCGTGCAGTAGCCGTAATCGCGCTCAGCTGCGACCTCCGCAAGTGCCGCAGCATCCGGAACGGTGTACGCAATCGGCTCCGTGGCTGGTAGGATCGGGTCGCCCTCCATCAGGCGGACGACACCCTCGAGTACCCGGATGAATGCCTTGGCGCCGGCATCGACCACGCCTGATTCCTTCAGCACGGCGAGGAGCTCGGGAGTGCGTCTCAGAGAGACCTCACCCCGTGCCAGGACGTGGTGCATCATCTCCTGCAGGTTCGTCGTGCGCTCTGCCGCCCACTCTGCGGCGGTAGCAACGTCCCGGGAGACTGTGAGGATCGTGCCTTCCACGGGCTCGTCCAGCGAGCGGTAGAGCCGCTCGGCTCCCCTCCGCATGGCGCGGGCCACATCCTCGGGTGCCGCGGTCTCGAGATCTCCCAGGGCTTCGCGGAAGCCCAGCAGGAACTGGGAAAGGAGCATGCCCGAGTTGCCACGTGCCCCGAATACGCAGGCCTCCGCCATCGCCTTTGTCACTACGGGGAGCTTCGCCGTCTCCAGAGCACGCACTGCCTCGGCTGTAGCGCGCAGGGTCATGGCGAAGTTCGTGCCAGTATCTCCGTCGGGGACCGGGAACACGTTGATGCGGTTGAGTTCCTCGCGCCAGGCGTCCACCCAGTCGGCGGCGGCGAGGAGCGACCGGCGGAGACGGACGCCGTCGAGGTAGGCGATCCCGACAGCGGCGTGACTCACTATTCTTTCACCACCCACACTCTGACTTCGGCGCGCACCTCGGGGTGCAGCCGCACCGGCACCTTGTAGACGCCGATCATCTTGATCGGTTCCTCCAGCTCGACCGCCCGCTTGTCCACCGAGTATCCCAGGTCGCCGAGCTGTCCAGCGATGTCGGCCGAGGTGATCGAACCGAAGAGCTTGTCACCCTCTCCAGCTCTTGCCGTGAAGTGAAGCTCCAGGCTGTCCAGCTGGGCCGCGACTGTTTCGGCGTCCGATTGCTCGGCCGCCGTTCGCACCGCGCGGTGCTTGGACTCCGCTTCGACCTGGCGCTTGTTTCCTTTCGTTGCCAGATAGGCTTTTCCCTGCGGGATCAGGTAGTTACGTCCGTACCCGTCTTTGACCTTCACGATCTCGCCGACGCGCCCCAGGTTCGGGATCGTTTCACGCAGAATCACTTCCATGGTCTATTCACTCGCTGGCGGTGTGGCCCACCGCCGTCTCAGGTCCAGGCCTGCATCTAACACCCCTAACACCATGGCACCGCCGAGGACGAGAGGCAACAGCACGACCACGGCGACGGCAATCAGCACCGTGAGCAGGGCACCCCCGCCCCCCAGCATGTGCAGGCCGAAGGCGGCAACTGCGGCACCACGGAGGATGTACAAGGTACCGGTTATCAGCAGCACGTTTGCAGCAGCGGCCTTTGCCGCCGCGAGCGCCGGCACCAGCAACACGACCAGCGGTACCGCCACGGCCCAGCCGAAGTGCTCCGAGAACCGGAAGTGCCGCAGCCGCTGTGGCGGAACGCCACGGGGCCGCCGCGCTATTCGGTAGTAGATCGCAGCCGCCAGGGTGAGGCCCACCAGCAGCTCCAGCCCGGTCACGGCTGGGAAGAAATCCGCCAGAAACCGCACCACACCTTGGAACAGCGCCTCGAGTTGCTCCAGCGTCGGTTGGGGGGTCTGAGTCGCGGCCCCCCCGGTTTCCGGCGGCGCCACCGACCATAGCCGCCCGATCAGCGAGCGCGCGGCGAGCCCCGTGCGGTGTGCTACCCACCAGCGGAGCTCACCCCAGGATGAGCCTAGGGCGACCATTAGCGCGCCGGTTCCTGCCGCCGCAGCTGCGATGGCGAGGAGCCCGCGGTGGGTGAAGGGCACCCGCGTCCGGAGCGTCATCCCGACGAACACGGCGGTGGTCAGGACGGCGCTGGCGCGTACCAGCTGGTCCGGGAGTTCGCCGGGGGCCAGCAGCCACCAGGCGCTGTACCCGGCGGCCACTCCCGCTGCCACCAACTCGGTCCGCGTGTGAGGATGCGATACCACCAGCAGCACCGCCAGCGGTAGGGCGGCCAGAGCTACCGGGGCGAAGACGGCGAACGCAACGGCGCCGACGACCAGACGCCCGAGCCCGCCGGTCGGCGCCTGCTCGGACGGCAATGCCATGTCAGCGGGCGTGGCCGCGGATGAACGGCAAGAGCGCGAGCTGGCGGGCGCGCTTGATGGCCCGTGCGAGCTGTCGCTGGTGCCGGGCACACATCCCCGACAGGCGGCTGGGAATGATCTTCCCGCGCTCGGTCAAGAAGCGAGACAGGGTTCGCTCATCCTTGTAGTCTAGAGTTCGAACCCCCATCTCACAGACGGGACAAGTCTTCTGCTGGCGCCTCATTCCGCTTCCTCCTCGCTCTCATCAGTGCCGTTGTGGTCCGCCGCGGCCTGCTGGGCCGGCGCACTCACCGGCGCCAGGCCCTCGTTCACAACGAGGAGATGCCGCAGAACGGCCTCGTCCAGCTTGATGGATCGCTCCAGCTCGCCCAGCAATTCGGGGTCGGCCTCGAACTGTGCGACCACGTAGTACCCCACCTGTCTCCCCTTGATGGCGTATGCCAGGGTGCGTTTGCCCCAGTGGTTGGTTGAGACAACTGGATTGGGCGATTCGTGACTCTTGAGGAGAGCGTGGAAGCGGTCGAGGCGCTCGTTGATCTGAGCTTCTTCCAGCGCGCTGTCGAAGATGTAGACGAGCTCGTACTGGCGAGTCATGGCACCATCCTTTGGACAAAATGACCCGGCCCAGGTGCAGGACCGAGTAGGTGATATGGACACTGCAACATAGTGGGTCGGGGGTCAGGCGGGTAGGGGACCCCGTTTCCGCGTTCCCTCAGACGTGGAACCGAAACAGCAGCACCTCACCGTCCTGCACCACGTACTCCCGTCCCTCGCTCCGGGTCAGCCCCTGTTCTCTGGCCGCCTTGTACGAGCCCGCCTTGATGAACTCTTCCACGTGCAGAGTTTCCGCCCTGATGAATCCCCGCTGGAAGTCCGAATGGATCTCGCCGGCGGCCTCGAACGCGGTGGCCCCGATCCGAATCGTCCAGGCGCGCACCTCATGCTCTCCCACCGAGAAGAAGGTGTGGAGGTTGAGTAGACGGTAGCCGGCGTGAATCAGACGCTCGAGCCCCGGACTGCTGATTCCTGCAGCGGCGAGAAACTCCCCACGTTCCGCCGCGTTCAGCTGTGCCAGCTCGGCCTCGAACTTGGCGGAGAACACCACCACTTCCGCCTCCTCGTCGTGGGCGCGGGCCGTGGCCCGCAACGCCTCCACGGCCGGCGTGGTGGCCTGTCCCAGCTCTGCCTCATTCACGTTGGCAGCATAAAGAACCGGCTTGAGCGTTAGGATGCCCAGCTGCCCGAGGTACTGTCGGTCACTCGTCGACGTCACCGCTGCACGGGCTCCGCGGCCCGCATTGAGTTCGGTCAGGACGAGATCGAGTATCGCCTGTTCCGCTTGCGCCTCCTTGTCCCCCGAGCGGGCGGTCTTCACCACCCGTTCCCGGCGCCGTTCAATTACGGCGAGGTCCGCCAGCGCCAGCTCGCTGGTTATGACGTCGTGATCCCGCTCCGGCGCCACCTCCCCCCCCACGTGAGCTACGTCCGGATCGTCGAAGCACCGCACCACGTGCACGATGGCGTCGACGTTGCGCACGTGGGACAAGAACTGGTTGCCCAGTCCCTCGCCCCGACTCGCTCCCTCAACCAGCCCAGCGATGTCCACGAACTCCACAGTGGCCGGCACACGGTGTTCCTGACCCACAGTGTCCGCCAGTCGGTGCAGTCGATCGTCCGGCACGGGCACGATGCCCATGTTCGGCTCGACGGTGCAGAAAGGGTAGTTATCTGCGGCGGCGCTGGCGCTGGTCAGGGCGTTGAACAGGGTGGTCTTACCCACGTTGGGGAGGCCGATTATGCCCAGACGTAGCATGTAGGGGAGTCGGAGTAGGGTGGAGGAGAGAAGCCAACACACCTACACGCACGGCGGCTGGTCGTGGTAAGTGTGCCGCCGGGAGCCCCGGCGAATCCGGTCGTCAGTTCGCTCTGCCGGCTACGAGCGCCACACCGCTCGGCGTCCAGACGTCCACGCGTCTTCTGTGTCGTCTTGTACCTGCCTCCTGCGTGTTACCCGATAAACCAGGGCGCCAGCACCAGGCTCACCACCGACATCAGCTTGATCAGGATGTTCATGGATGGGCCGCTGGTGTCCTTGAAGGGATCCCCCACAGTGTCGCCTACGACTGCCGCCTTGTGGGGCTCGGAACCCTTGCCGCCGTGGGCGCCTGCTTCAATGTGCTTCTTGGCGTTGTCCCACGCGCCCCCCGCGTTGGCCATGAAGAGGGCCAGCATGACACCCGTCAGGGTGGCACCGGCAAGCAGCCCACCCAGCGTCTCGACGCCGAGCAGCTTGCCCACCACCACGGGTGCCGTTACGGCGGTCACACCCGGGAGAATCATCTCGCGCAGCGCGGCTCGCGTCGAGATGTCCACACAGCGAGCGCTGTCGGGCGTTGCCTTCCCCTCCATCAGACCGACGATCTCTCGGAACTGGCGTCGGACTTCCTGCACCATTCCCTCCGCAGCACGGCCTACCGCGGTCATGGTCGCCGCCGCGATGAAGAATGGCAGAATGCCGCCCAGGAATATGCCGATGACGACCTTGGGATCCGCGATGTTCAGCAGTATCGGTTCGGCCTCTTGCGGCGTTACCGCGTTGGTGTAGGCGCTGAACAGCGCCAGGGCCGTTAGCGCGGCGGACCCGATGGCGAAGCCCTTCCCGATGGCAGCCGTGGTGTTGCCCAGCGCGTCCAGGCCGTCGGTGATCTTGCGGACTTCTGGGCCAAGCCCGCTCATCTCGCTGATGCCGCCCGCGTTGTCCGCGATCGGGCCGTAGGCGTCCACCGACATGGTGACGCCCACCGTCGCGAGCATGCCTACGGCGGCAATGCCGATCCCGTACAAGTCCGCGTTGGTGTAGGCGACGTAGATCGCGCCGCAGATGACCAGTAGCGGTACCGCCGTCGAGCGCATCCCGACGGCAAGGCCGGAGATGATGTTCGTGGCGGGACCGGTCAGCGAAGCCTCGGCGATGATGCGGATCGGCCTGGCTGCCGTGTAGTACTCCGTGGTCACGCCGATCATGATGCCCGCAATGGTGCCCACCACGACGGCCCAGAACGGTCCTAGCTGGTTGGGCGTACCGTCGCCGGCCAGCAGGCCCACGTTCACCCGGGAGGTGATGAAATACGCGGCGGCCAAGAAGAGGCCCGCCGCGATGAACGTTGCCCAGCGCAGAGCACCGGCCGGGCTGAACCCTTCCAGGATGCGGAACAGCCAGATCGCAATCAGGCTCGCCGCCAGGCCGGTGATGATGAAGAGCATTGGCAGGGCAACGGCCGCCAGCCGTTCGGTGATCGCGGGGCTGGTGGCCGCGATGGCGATGGTGGCGATGACGGCTCCGACGTAGCTCTCGAAGATGTCGGCGCCCATGCCGGCTACATCGCCCACGTTGTCCCCCACGTTGTCGGCGATGGTCGCCGGGTTCCGTGGATCGTCCTCGGGAATCCCGGCTTCGACCTTGCCGACCAGGTCTGCCCCCACGTCGGCGGCCTTGGTGTAGATCCCGCCGCCGACACGGGCAAAGAGGGCGATGGACGAGGCGCCCATGGCAAACCCCGTGATGATCTCGCTGAACGCCCGCCAGGCGCCCTCGGTCTCGGGAGACCCCAGGAAGACCTGAAGCACCACCCCGATGCCCAGCAGCCCCAGGCTCGCCACGGCCAGTCCCATGACAGCGCCGCCGTTGAACGCGACGCGGAGGGCCATGGCCTGTCCCTTGCCCCGAGCCGCTTCGCTGGTGCGGGCGTTGGCGCGGGTGGCCGAGTTCATACCGAAGAAGCCGGCGAGGACGGAGCAGATCCCGCCACCCAGGTACGCGACCGCCGTCGCCCAGCCGATTACCAGGCCGAGCAGGATCGCCACGATGCCAAGGAAGGGGAGGAGATACATGTATTCCCGCTTCAGGAATGCCATCGCGCCGGTGTGGACCGCCTGCTGCAGGTCCTGCATGCGTTGGTTGCCAGGAGGCTGGCGGCGGACGTAGAAAAAGGTGAGCCAGGCTATGATGAGGCCAACGATCCCGGCGACAATAGCGGACGTCGGCAGAAATGCGAATTCGCTCACTCTTCAGTTCCCTTTCGGTTGAAACGGTTCATGGCGACCTCGATGCCTTCCGTGAGCCAGCACTCGACTGCATCGACCAGCGGCGGCAGCAGGTCCGCCAGGACGGACAGTTCGTCGGGCTGGAAGGGTGCCAGGACGAACTCCGCCTGGTCTTCTACCTCGTCGGGCACCGGACCGATACCGATCCGGAGCCGGTCGTACTCCTGGGTTCCCAGCGCCGCTTCCACGCTTTCGAGACCGTTGTGGCCGCCCGCCGAGCCTCGCGCGCGCAGGCGAAATGTACCCAGCGGCAGTGCGAGATCGTCGACCAGTACCAGGAGATCGCGGGCGGGATCGAATCCGGGAGAAGCGAGCATGGGGCTGAGCGCATCGCCGCTGCGGTTCATGTAAGTCAACGGCTTGACTAGCAGGAATGACAAGTCACCCCGCGTGCCCTCCGACACCAGGGCGCGCTCTGCCCGCCGAAAATCGGGGAGCTGCCACTGTTCGGCCAGCACATCGGCCAACAGGAAGCCGGCATTGTGCCGGGTGACCGCGTACTGGGGACCTGGGTTTCCCAGCGCGACGACGGCGCGCAGTGGCTACTCCTTGGGCGGTTCGCCTTCGGGCAGTTGTGCCTCTTCTTCGGCCTTCGGCTTCCGGATGAGCTCGGGCTCCGCAACCTCCTCCTCCTCCTCGACGACCTCCACAGGCGGCGCCTCTTCCACACGCGGCGGAACGACCGTGCAGACGGTCGTTTCAGGATCCGTCAGGATCTTGGCATTCGCAACCATCACATCCTCGACGTGGAGCGAGCTGCCCACCCCCAACTCGGTCACATCGACGTCGATCCGCTCGGGGATGTGCTGCGGCAGGACCTCGATCTCGATCTCGCGAAGAAACTGCTCCAACACACCACCGGCGTTGCGCACTCCGTCAGGCGAGCCTACCAGGTTGACTGGTACGCCGAGGGTGATCTTCTCGCCTGCGTGGATCTCATAGAAGTCCACGTGAGTGACCGTCTTCTTCGTTGGGTGCCGCTGGATTTCCCTGATCAACACGCGCACGGGGTGGCCGTCCAGCGCAAGCTCGATGACCGTCGCTCCCGTGATGTCGTGCAGCACCTTGTCGAGGTCCATCTGGGCGACCGCGAGCGCTTCCGACTGACGCCCGTGCCCGTAGATGATCGCAGGAATCTGTCCCTGGCGCCTGAGCTGCCGCGCGGCCCCCGTTCCGGTGCCGCTGCGCCGTTCGGCATTGAGTGTTACAGTCTGAGCCATGTCTGTCCTTCTACCACGAATCCGTGCTTCCTCAGTCGAACAGCGAACTCACTGATTGATCGCTGTGGGTGAATCGGATCGCCTGCGCGAGCAGCGGGCCAATCGAGAGGATCTTCAGTCCCTCGAATCGGCGCTCCTCCGGTATGCGGACGGTGTTCGTAACGGCCACCTCCGTCGCGCCGGACGCGCTCAGCCGATCCACGGCCGGGCCTGAGAGGAGCGCGTGCGTGGCGCAGCAATACACCTCGCGGGCGCCCAACCGTCTGAGGGCCTGAATCCCTTCAGCCATCGTGCCGCCCGTGTCGATCATGTCGTCCACCAGGAGGCAATCGCAACCCTCCACCTCCCCCACTACGTTGACGACTTCAGCAACGTTGGCGGACGGACGCCGCTTGTCGATGATGGCAAGCGCCGCATCGAGCCGCTTGGCGAATCCCCGGGCCATCTTCGCGCCGCCGACGTCGGGCGCCACTACGACTGGCCGGTGCAGCGTCTTGTCCCGATAGTGCTGCACCAGCACCGGTGCCGCATACAGGTGGTCCACCGGAACGTCAAAGAACCCCTGGAGCTGATGCTGGTGGAAGTCCAGTCCGAGCACCCGGTCCGCTCCGGCCGTAGTGATCAGGTTCGCCATCAGCTTGGCGCTGATGGCGACCCGTGGCTGGTCCTTCCGGTCCTGGCGTGCGTACCCGAAATAGGGGATGACCGCCGTGACACGCGCCGCGCTGGCTCGCTTTACCGCGTCGAGAAGAATCAGCAGTTCGAGAATGTTCTCCGCCGGTGGGTTCGTGGGCTGAATGATGAAGACGTCCTGCCCCCGCACGTTCTCGTCGATCTTGACGAAGATCTCACCGTCGGCGAACCGCCGAATCGTGACGCAGCAAAGCGGCCGATTCAGCTGCCCAGCCATCTCCTCGGCCAGGGGGCGGTTCGCCGTCCCGGCCATGAGAAGCATCTTGCTGCTCGTAAGGGAGATTTCGGCCATAACAGCCCCGACAAAGTACTTAGATGCAGACGGGAAGCCAAGATCGAGTCGCCGATGGCCGGCGGGCGCGGTCTGGTGCCGGCGGGTTAGATGCCGTAGAAGGGCTCGCGCCATGACGTGCCGAGGGCAACGTTGCCGTGCTCGACCGGTTGAGGTAATCTTGTTCACAGAGTATCCGACTCCCCTGGCGAGGCTTTTCGAGGAGCTGGCGATGCCGCCACCCGCCGATCGGATTTCGGACGCGCCGTTTTCGAGTGAGGAAGCGGCCCATATCCGACACCTGCTGAATCATCCAGGTACCCCGCTCGGCTGTCCCCGTTGTGGTACGCCCCTGACCAGCGACACGCCCGTAGCGGGTGCGGAAGGTAGCAACGCCGTTTGGTTGCTCCGCTGCGCAGAGTGCCGGCGTTTCGCCATCTTCGACGACCTCGGTGAGCGGGCCGCACCGAGGGGCCGCCACACCCTCTAGCAGGCTGGGACACGCCGTCGCCGGCGGAGTCCGCCCCCCTTATCGCTGGCTGCCTCGCTTTGGTCAGTTGGTGGTCGATTTGCGGTAGCCGGGACTACGCTCTGGGCCCCGCGCGATGAGACGTGTAGGTGGGAATGATGGCGTTGCTGTGGCGCTAGGCGGTCTGTCCACGGCTCGTCGGCATTACTCCTCAGTGTCCAGGGCCTCATGCCACCACGACGTCCGCGGATCGACTTCGAGGATCCGGGCCTTCCCGTGGGCGTTGATCAGTTCGGCCGACGCAATCCAGAGCTGCGTGTCCCACAGCATGCCTTCGAGTTCGAAGGGTTTCAGTTCTTCTTCGGTGAGATCGACGGTCACCTCGAGCAGCGCGTCCCCGTCGATCCCTTCATCGCGGCCGATCGGCCGGTCCGTGAGCCACACGCCGGTTACGACGGTATCCTCGCCAGTTCGGGCGTCCTTGAGTCCGAAGTCCCAGTCGACGTCCTCAAAGCCGTGCTGCACGATCGAACGTGCCTCGGCTATGCTCGTTCGGTGGAAAAGCACAGTGCTCATGCTTGCCTTTGCCTCGGCATCTCGCCCCCGCCGGCATTCGGCGGGCTAGAAGAGTTGGCCTAATCCTATATACGTCTGCAGTCCGGCCTCCGATCCGTGGGCCACGTCCATCGCGATAATGAACGTTTCGCCCCACGTGACGCGAAGTCCACCCCCACCCCCCCAATGTAAACCCTGATCCGCCGCAGCGTCTGTGTCACCCCACACACGCCCGGTGTCCACAAAGGCCAGCGTGCCAAGTCGCCATCGCTGACCCAGAAAGCCGAACGGCCTGCCGCGCCAACGGAGCTCGAGGTTGGCGAGGAACCGCGATGCACCCAGATAGCGGTTCCGGAGCACCCCGCGGATGGACTTGTCCCCGCCGAGCCCCGTGAAATCGCGGAACGACGAGGCGATGTCGGGGAGCATGGGCATCGGCATCGTCCCTGCTACCCACTCCCCCACCAGCCGCCCGGCGACCGTGAGGCTGCTGCCCAGTGGGACATAGGCACGGACCGTTCCCGTGAGGCGCGTGAAACTATGCTCGCTCCCCGTCAGCCGGAGGCCTTGCCACAAGAGTACTTCCGCCCACAGGCCATGGTGTGGATCGCGTTCGTGGTCCCGGCTGTCCAGCACAATCCCCACCTTGGGACCGATGGACGCCGCCGATAGTTGAGGGGCGGGGAGGAGCCCCGTGATACTGTCTTGCGCGAACAGGGTGTTGGGGTCGCGGCTCTCCCCGGCGTTGTGGTGTGCCGCAAAACCGGTCAGGATCCGCACGTTCCTGCGGGCTCGCCACTGCAGGTTGAGAACCGCGCTCCAGCGACGCCGGGCGTAGGTGTAGAAGCTCGGGCCGGACTCCAGCTTTGCCAGATCCGGGTCATACACCGAGGCGTTGCCCAGACCGAAGTACGGCTGGCAGCAGTCGCGCTCGAATCCCACGACCAGGGTCAGCCTACCCACGCCGCCGAACACGAAGGGCGCGTCCGCGACGGCCGACACCTCCCGGCGCCCTCCGGTCGTGAAGAAGACTGTGGGCTCGAAGGACCAGAGGTAGGGTTGCTGGCCGGCCGCACCGTAGCGATAGACGCCTGCGACCACGCCGTATCCAAATCCTTCGTCTGAGTTGTAGTTGAGGGCGGGGAACCCCGTGAGCTGGAGTCCCCCAGGGGTTATCTCTTGCGCTCGGCAGAGCGCTGGACTGAGGAGACAGAGCCACGCCAGGTGGGTGGTCCGGAACATCCTGCTCATTTGAAGCCAACAATAGAACGCGCGCACTGGAGGTGCAATCGCTGATAGGGGCTGAGAGGGAATCACCCTGGCGGTCGGCTCGGCGGGCCTGCGATATTAGGGACAGCCGGAGCGTCGATGGGAGAATGACGCCGCACGCCACCGCTGAGGAGGACCACTATGCCCGAACAACTTGTCGGAACCGTCACGCACTACTTCAAGGGACCGGGAGTGGCCGTGGTCAAGGTGACCGACGGGGAGGTAGCAGTCGGCGATGAAGTACATTTCCTCGGTCACACGACTGACTTCACTGAGCGGATCACCTCTATGGAGGTGGAGCACAAGAAGGTCGAGCGGGCAAAGGCGGGTGAGGAAATCGCAATTCAGGTGGTTGAGCGCGCGCGTCCGCACGATCAGGTGTTGAAGATCACCTGACTCATGACCGTCGTGGCGTGGCAATCCGCGCCCATCTCGCCCCGCATTCCCGCCGCTCGCCATCGCCAGGCGCGAGTCGTGTTGGGCTACTCACGCTAGCACTGCCACCAGTCCCCGAACCCTGGGAGGCGAGTGCGGCAACCGGGGCAGCAGCTCCTGACGTACCGCAGTGCAATGATCCACGGGGGAGACCATGAGGAGAGTGCTACCGCTGGTATTCGCGAGTGCGCTGGTTGGGGTCGGCGCATCGCATGCGCAGACGGCGGCCGACTCGGCTGCGATCCGGCAGACAGCGCTGGACTACATCGAGGGCTGGTACGAGGGGGATGCGGAACGGATGAAGGGCGCCCTGCATCCGGAGCTGGCGAAACGTATCGTCATGACCGACCCTCAGTCGGGGGAGAGCCGCCTGCAGCACATGACCGCCGAGCGGCTAGTCCAGGTCACTGCGGCCGGCTCCGGTGCTCGCACTCCGAAGGAACGTCAGCTCAAGGACGTCGCAATCCTCGATATCTTCGAGAATGCCGCGAGCGTGCGGGTCGATGCCTCCGATTGGATCGACTACCTCCATGTGGCCAAGTGGGACGGGAAGTGGGTGATCGTGAACGTGTTGTGGGAGTTGAAGCCGCACGCGAAAAGGAGATGACCTCAGCGGGACGCAGACTACGGAGATCCGTCCTGTCTGCGGACCCGCCTCCACCACACGGGTACGAGGGCGGCTGCCATAGCGAGTGCCGGCCAGGACGAAACCGGGCTCGTCCCCGGTGCAGAAACGAGTAGGCTCCCCACGCCGTACGGCATCAGGAAGAGTGAGACCGCCGTCAGTGCGGTGCTCGTAATGCCCTGGATGGGCTTCCTGAGCGGTGCAGCCATGTCGTCGCCAACGGCAACAGCCGTGCCGTGGCAGAATCCGGAAGGCGTGACCCGTCGGTAGAACTGACCCACATCTCCGACCGCCCGGCCGTCAGTCCATCCTTCCGTCGTTCCGTCGTTCCGTCCTAACGCCGCACCACGGGGCCGGTGGCCTCGTGCTGGTACAGCACCTTGCCCCCGACGATCGTGTACACGACCTGAGCAGTTGGGATCTGATCCTCGGGAATCGTCATGATGTCTTTCGACAGCACCACGATGTCTGCGAGCTTGCCGGAAGCCAGCGATCCCTTGACGTCCTCCTCGAAAGCCGCGTAGGCGTTGTTCAGCGTGTAGGATCGGAGGGCTTCCTCCCGGCTCATACGCTCGTCTGGGAAGAAGGCAGATCCGTCTTTCGTCCTCCGCGAGACCGACGCATAGAAGCTGGCGATCGGATCGACGTCCTCCACCGGTGCGTCGCTGCCGTTGGCGACAATAGCTCCGGATTGCATGAGCTTCCGCCAGACGTAGGCACCCTCTTCGGCTCGCTGTCTCCCCAAGCGCTTGATCACCCAGGGGCCATCCGACGTGCAGTGGATTCCCTGCATGGCTGCGATGACCCCGAGTTGGGCGAACCGGGGAATCTCGTCGGGATGAAGATGCTGGGCGTGCTCGATCCGCCAGCGCAGGTCTGTCTTGTCGGGGTTGGCCTGGAAGACTCGTTCGTACAGGTCGAGGACCTCTCGGTTGCCACGGTCTCCGATGGCATGAGTGTTCACCTGGAAGCCATGCTCGATGGCCAGCTCGGCGGTCCGAGCAATGTCTTGCAGGGGTTCCAGGTTGAGGCCGGTGCTCGTGGGGAGATCCATGTATGGCTCCAGCAGCCACGCCCCGTGGGGACCCAGCGCGCCGTCGACCTGCCGCTTGATGGAGCGGACGGTGAGGCGCCCTTCGCCGTAGCCGATCATCCGATAGTCGGGAAGCTTCTCCGCCATCTCCTCGTTCGACGCGTATCGGACCATCACGTAGAGACGGACCGGCAGCTTCCCTTCGTCGGCGAGTCGCCGGAAGAAGTCGATGGTCTCGAACGATGCACCGGCGTCGTGAAAGCTGGTGATACCCTTTGCCAGGAGTTCCTCGTTCGCGAGTTCCACCGCTCTGCGCTCGTCCGCATCAACCTCTTCTGGCGAGCGCTGTGCCTGGGAACGGGCGATCGCGTCGCGCACCGGGACCTGTGCCTTCTCTCGCAGGGCGCCGGTTGGGGTGCCGCGGGCATCTCGCACGATCTCGCCACCGGGTGGGTCGGGGGATTCCGACGTGATGCCTGCCAACTCCATGGCCCGGGCGTTGGCGAAAGAGGCGTGACCGCTGGCGTGGGTGAGGAACACCGGGTTGTCGGGTGAGACCCGGCTCAGGCTGCGATGCGTCGGCAGCCCCTCGACGCTGGGCGAGGGCACGCGATCCCACTTCTCCTGGTGCCAACCCCGTCCGAGAATCCACGCACCGGGCTCGGTTCCTGGAACAGCTTCGGCCACCATGGCGACGATCTCGTCCCAGTTAGCCGCGCCGGTGAGGTCGAGAATCATCTTGGACCGACCCAGGCTCATGAAGTGTCCGTGCCCCTCGATAAAGCCCGGGATCGCGAGCCGGCCGTCCAGATCGATCACCTCGGTGGCGGGGCCGACGTATGGCTGTATCTCCTCGTCACTTCCGACGGCGACGATTGTCTGTCCTCGAATCGCAAGGGCCTGCACTTCAGGATTGGCAGAGTCGACGGTCACGATCCTCCCGTTTTGGAGGACGAGATCGGCGGGTCGCGTTCCGCAGCCGGCGAGCCAGCTCGCGCCGAGAATAACGACAAGCCGCGCCACGACCATCCTTGCTGTGAGCTTTGAATTCACCGTCTTCCTCCCCTGTGGCTGACCGATGTCGTGCGTCGTACGACGCGGCAGTCGGTGGTCTGGTGTGCCGCGCCAACTGGGCTGCAGTCAGCGCCCTGCTTCGTAGACGACTCGACCAGCCACCACCGTAAGTAGAATGGATCCCTCCAGTAGTCCCTCGGGCGCGCTGTCTCCCAGAACCATCGGATCGATGTCCATCACCGTGACGTCGGCCCATCTGCCGGGTGCCAGCACCCCTGTCTCGTTCTCGAGGAACGCGGCGTACGCCGGCCACACCGTGTACCCCCTCACGGCCTCCTCTGGGGTCATCCGGTGCTCGGCGTACCACCCACCCTCTGGCTGGAGCTCCTTGTCACGTCTGGTGATCGCTGCGTGCAGCCCATAGAAGATGTCGTGATCCGAGCCGGGGAGATCGGAGTTGAATACGAGGCGCGCTC
>JABAOF010000229.1_pt2 | contig 89692 bp, 79 predicted proteins | sample 7062171 | NCBI WGS metagenome assembly JABAOF01 (sample SAMN14538628, study PRJNA623070) | marine sediment metagenome | biome: marine biome [ENVO:00000428]; feature: marine pelagic biome [ENVO:01000023]; material: deep marine sediment [ENVO:00002113] | place: India: Gulf of Khambhat ...
CAAAAGGACAATGGAAATGGCACTAATCATTGTAATACTCCTTATCATCGCTTTATGCATTTTGGGAAGATAAGGACTAAATCTTTGTTGCGTAGGGGGAACAAAGTACTGGATAACTTTTATTCATAAAATGGTTCATTAAGAATAAATCGATTACTGTATGTAAAAGGCCCATCTCCGGTGGGCCTTTTTTTTTATCAAAAAATGTTGTAAAATAGGAAGTTAGACCTATTGAAAAAAAACCGAATCCTAACTACAATTCTTTGGGCGCTGCAGGGGATGTTAATTTTTTTTGTTAGATTGAAATATTGATGTCAATATTACCAATATGCTCCATAACGAGCCGATAGCGTGAAGAAAACAATTATCTCAGCAACAATAATCCTCTTTTTTCTCTTCTGTGGGAGCGAATCTGCTTTTGCCGAAAATTCTGGTATGTTTCTTGTTACTACCATTCCGCTATCAGTTCAGGCCGGGAATAAGATTGTTTTTGTGGCTAGGGTACGTAATACAGGGACAGAAAGCTGGACTGGCGGAGAATATTCTCTGTTGGTAAGAATATTCGACGAGAATAGGAATTCTCTAACTGAGACTGAGAGAATTGAGGAGTTCAAAGATATTGCTCCGGGTGAAATACTGACTACAAACATCCCTTTCGATATCCCTGCTGAGTATACGGGTACCTATTATTACACCGCGGGCATCGTTTTTGAAAAAGGGGCGTTGTTTAGCTACTATTTTCCTCTCAAAATTTCCCCTTTTGTTCCGGCACCGGAAACAAAGAAGTGGGAGGGGAAGGTTCAAATAGAATATCAAGACGACCCGGCAATTGAGTCAATTGCAAGGCTTAACCTGCGTTTAGTTAATATACTTTCACGTAGTAGTTATCTAAGGTTTTCGGCTTCGGGTTTGGCCAACCCGGTTATTAATCCTGAACTGAATGATTTCCTCGTTTCTTACCATTCCAAGAGGATGGATATATCAGCGGGAGATTTGATTACCGGTTTATCACCTCTTACCCTAGGTCGCTCAAGGGTTATAAAGGTAGAAAACAGACTCGGGAGAGTCAGTTTGGTAGGATTAGTGGGTTCTTTCCGGAAAGAATTTGAGAACGATTTATATGGGCTAAGGGGATCGATTAACTTCTCTGACAACTTTAGGTTAGCAACCAATTACGTTGAAAGAAAGAAAAACAAAAATTCTATCGCCAGTGCCGAGTTTCAATTTGGCTTAAGTCCGGAGGTAACTTTTCGGGGCGAGTATGCTTGGAATGTCCGTAAGCAAGCGGAAATCGATTTTGAACACAAGAAAGGGAATGCCTTTCAACTATCGGCCTCGCTTTACTACGAGAAGCTACTCCTCGACGCTTCTTATGAGAAAGTAGGACAGAACTTTTACTTTTTGGGAAGCCCAGGCAACTCCGACGACTGCGAACGTTATAACTTATCTTTAACACATTACCTGACAAATTATATCAATGGAACGATCTACTATAATAGGTACCATAGCGGGTTGTCACAGAATAGCCACAATTTCCTAACAACTATTGCTGGTGTAGATTTGACTGCTGCTTTTCCAAAACTTCCCCATTTCATCCTTACCTATAACCTGGATGAGACGCGCAGCAATGATAATGGAAATCTATTAATAAATGACACTGTCAATAACCTAACCGTAGGGTTTTCCTATCCAATCGGTAAAGCCAGGGTTTCCGGAAACTATCTCAGGTTCGGGTACAAAGGCGCATCCGGAACGACGATTGACGAAACCACTGTATCCACGAATTACGGACTTTCACTGCCATGGGGCAAACGAACAACCTTCTCAGCAAACTATGCGGTCTCCTCCGCCGAAAACTCAACAAATACAGACCAAGGTTCTGTTCAGTCTGTTACCCTGGGAGCAAAATATTACCCTGTTCTGGGAAAACTCGTCTTTTTGCCACAATATAAAGTAACTCTTCCTGACTCAGGACAAGAAAGAAAAACTACTACGTCTCTTGGGCTAAGTTATTCCTTCACAAACAAAAGCGTTCTGAGAATCAATTACGGCCTGACAAATTATGGCGAGTTTATTAATACCGATAAGGCTATTTCTGATAAATTTAGCGTCAATCTTAGCTACGATTCCGGCTTGGCAAAGCACCATAAGCTGCAATTGAATTACACTCTCGATAGTCAAAGGAACTTTACGGAGGGAGAGAGTTATACGCCCAACGAAAAATCAACCCTCCGGGTCATTTATACTCTGCAAATATAAAGCAAATAGGCAGATTGTATAGTGTCTGCCGCCATATTTTGTTTAGTATGGCCCAAAACCCATTATACGCCAGGAGGTGAGAAAGAATGAAGAAGATAGCAATTATATTGGGCTGTGCGGTCATGCTCGTGGGAATGATGGCATCCCGCGTAATGGCCGGAGGTGCATTTGACCAGTGGGGTTACAATTATGAGGCAAGGATCTTCAATGGGCTACTTGGTTACGCAGATGAGAACAGACCGGGCGATGGGAACCCAGATACCTACCTTGGAAGTTCGACAGATGAATGGAGTTTCATTACGAATGACGGTGTTTATCACGAGGTAATCTTCAATGTGGCTGGCACGAAGCTAGTTATGAAATGGAGCACCGCCTGGCACATGCATGTCTTCGGACCGGATGGAATAAGATACAATGGTGACGAGATGTCTTGGGCGGACGCTGTAGCTCAGTACGGGGAAGCCTGGTGCACAAACCACGACGTTGGAAGCGGGACAATAGATGGAGTAACATATGAGAAGATGCGAGGGTACTCCAGGATCGTTTGGATTGGTGATACCACAGGCTACACGAACCCTATCTGGGGCTCATGTGCTATCGTACATAAAGTCGTGAACGCGCCAGGAGTCGCGCTGGTCTTCGACGAACCTCTTCATTAAGACGAGTTAAAATAACGCACAAATAACGTCTGCCGCCGTACTTTATTCCGTATGGTATCAAAACCTATTGTACGATGGGAGGTGAGAAAGAATGAAGAAGATAGCAATTATATTGGGCTGTGCGGTCATGCTCGTGGGAATGATGGCATTGCAGGGAATGGCGCAAGCTGGATTCGACGAGTATGGCTACAACACTAGAGCAAGAGTCTTCGTTGGAACTGGAGAGAGCTGGGCTATGGGGAAGCTCGGCTTAACTCACGAACAAGCGGAAGCATATATGGGAGACTATGCACACGACAGACTGGTTATGAAGTGGAATGCCGAGTGGGATAGAGGCAATGCCGAAGGCTGGTCGAACCCTCCGTATGCAGCGTGGTGCACGAACCAGTGGAATGGGATGTCAGGCTTGGAATGGCAAGGTGGCGTGACAGAAGGCTCCGGAGAAACATGGCATTATAAAAACATCTGGATAGGTCCGCAGGGGCTTCCGGATGGTACGCAGTTGCCGGATGGTGGCTACATAATCTGGGGGCAGTTTGAGGTCGTAATGTCACATGGAACTTTCGATGGCGAACACATGTGGGATGCTCTGGCAAAGCCAGCAGGGTTAGTGCGACCAAGTATAAGCAAATAAATCCTTCGAGAGGGGTCCATCGCCAGAACCACTCAGGCGGGGTCCACTCGCAGGTTCTGGGGATGGACTCCCGAACGCCTAAAACCTCAGACGACAATGAATCTCTACCTTTTGCTCTAGCGGGAGAGTTTATGGAGACATTAAATCGGATAAGTGCGATTTTTCTGTTGACAATCTGCGCTTAAGATAGTATAAAAAATAGAAAGGTTTATGTTTTAAAAGCGCAATGAGCGTTTTAATAAATTGAAAGAAGTGCCCTTGTAGCTCAGATGGATAGAGCAGCGGTTTCCTAAACCGCGTGTCGGGCGTTCGAGTCGCCCCAGGGGTACCAGAAAAATCGTATTGGATACTAATCCTGGATGATTGATCTCCACACGCATTCATTTTTTTCTGATGGTTCACTGATCCCTTCGGAACTCGTCTTTCGTGCCAAGAATAAAGGTTACGAAGCAATAGCTATTACCGACCATGTTGATATGTCCAATCTCAACTTCGTAATTCCCCATATAGTTAAGGTCTCTTCAATCCTAACTCTTGAGTATAAAATAGAGGTGATCCCGGGAGCAGAATTGACTTACGTTCCTCCTAATTTAATCCCCCGGGTTGCTGAAGAATGTAGAGAACTGGGAGCAAAAATTATTTTGGTGCACGGAGAAACCACAGCGGAGCCCGTCCCTGCGGGCACAAACCGGGCTGCCTTGGAAGCCATAATTGACATACTTTCCCATCCGGGGAAGATAAGTAGTGAGGAAGTAGACCTGGCAAAGGAGAAGAATGTGCTTCTTGAGATTACCTCCCGCCAGGTACACTGTTCAACTAACCAGCACGTGGGGAGTCTGGCGAAGAAGAGGGGAGCAAAGCTAATTTTTAATACTGATGCACACGAACCTGAAGACTTGATTACTGATCAGCAGGCTCTGGAAGTCATTAGCAAAGCAGGAATGGCAAAAGAAGACCTGGAGCTTATGTTGGAAAACGCCAGGTCATTGATTAGTAGAGCACTTAAAGGAGCTTGAATGCCACGTAAATGGGTAAAAGAAGAGCTTAAAAAGGACCGTTTAGCGAGCTGGGTGGAAAGGTCGGTCACCTGGGTGAACGAGAACAAGGAGAACGCCATAATCGGCGGAATAGTCATCCTGGCTATGGTTATTTTTATTCCCTTCTCGTTGTCCCGTCGGGCCAAGATGAATGAAAGGGCATTTAGCCTCTTGGCCAGAGGACAACAAGAAGTTTTTAATGACCAGATGGATAAGGCCGTCTCGTTTTACGACCAGGCGCTCAAAGACTCCGGCTCAAAGGCCACTCCTTTGGTCCTTCTGTATAAAGGTAATGCGCTTTATGAAATGGAGAAGTACAGCGAAGCTGTCTCTACTTACAGAAGATATCTGGATAAATATGAAACCAGAAAAATCACCCCTGAAGTCCTGATAGGATTGGGAAATAGTCTGGAACAGGAAGGAAAATTCGACGAGGCTAGAGAAACTTACCAGAAATTTCTGGAGCGGTTTCCCGAACATTACCTTTTGCCAGGCATCTATCAGGGCCTGGGAAGGTGCTATGAGAAACTGGGACAGAAAGATGAAGCAATTAAGATATATCAACAGATGTCCAATTTCTACTCTGGCAGGATCTGGCAAGATATGGCTGAGGCGAAAATAAAGGCATTGTCGCCCACGCCCTGAATCAAAAATAAGTTGGGTTAATTAGAGAGGAAAATTCAAGTTTTCTCTTGACTTCTTCCTCTTTTTTTTATAAGTTATTTAAAATATCTACTATATCCAAAATCCGGATGAGGAGAGAGCGTTTGAAACGAACCATTCTATTTCTTTTTGTGCTTTCCATCCTTCACATATCTTCCCGGGTTGGCCTGGCGGGCGTGAGAGTGGGAGAAGAGGTCAGGGTAAGGTTGGTCCCGGTAAGCAACGGAGATGAAAGTTACGTCTATCAACGGACGAGATTGTTGATGGAGGGAGTATTGGCAGAGGGAGTTACCATTGGAATAAGGTTACAATCGAGAGGTTTCTGGGGCGTAGATACTACCACGGTAACTATCGAGGGATTGACTCGCAAGAATATGTTACCCTGGATTGAAAATGCCTATTTAAAAGTTGACGAATTTTTTGGCCTTCCTTTATATCTGGCTCTGGGGAGGCAACCTCTTAGATACGGAGATGGATTACTGATAGATGATAATGCGTCGGGTTATGATGCCATCAAATTATCGGCCATCCTACCCTGGCAAATCGACTGCGATTTGATGATGCTAAAACCCGCAGAGTCAGCTGGAGTTAGCCCGGATAACTGGAAAGAGAAGAACGCTTATGGATTATTTATTAAAAGAAAATGGAAAGGGATTACTCCCCAAATTTCCGGTTTCTGGCAAAGAGATCGGACTATCGGCGTGGATAAGAATTTTCTCGGTTTCCATGTGGGCGGAAAAGTGGGAAAGGAAGTCGATTATCGGGGTGGCATAATCATTCAATCGGGAAAGGGGGGAGGTAGAGACTACAATGGTTTGGCTTACATACTGGGTGGAACCTTTCAAGCTGAGACCAGATTTGGTAAAGGCCTCGTTACCTGTGAATATCTCGTTGGCAGTGGAGAAGTGGCCCCGATTACGGGAAAAGATGAAAATTTCCTTTCCGATTACGCTCACCTTTCAGAAGAAGAATACGGTGAATATTACATAGAAAATAGAAGCGCAGTGAGACTGGGAGACCCTGATTTTGCATTTACTAACTTGAAGCTATTCAAATTGGGATTGTCCGTATTTCCCATCTCTGAATTAAAAACCGGGCTTAACTATTTCATTTACAATTCTCATACTCCCAAAGGTTCCATCGGAGACGAAGTGGACATTTACGTTAAGTACTATTACTCGGCAAATCTTTCATTTCGCCTGGTGTACGGCATCTTTATGGCGGGAAAGCTTGCTGATGATGGTGCAGATAAAGTTATGGGGGAGGTGATGGTAAAATTTTAGTGCCCGCCACCGGGAAAATCTCGTGGAGAAAGCGAAGCAGTTAAATCAAAGGAGGTAAAATGAAAAGATTAGTGATCGGCCTGGTAATAACAAGTATTATTTTCTGCTTACCCTTAAAGGGAGAAGCGGTCAGTCTGAAAAAGAGATTAGGAGTTGGTTTTTCTGCACTTTCACCTCTGGACGGTTGGTCTTTCAGGTACTGGTTGACAGAAAAATTTGCTGTTAACCCGGTTATGGGCTTCCATCTGGAGACGGATAATAACACGTTTCTTCTGGGAGGGAGAGCAATCTATAAGACTAAAGACGAAAAGAGTCTGAATGTGTATCTGGGTGGAGAAATCGGTGTAGACTTAAGACAGAACGCAGAAGATAATTTTTGTATAGGTCCATTTGCCGGGGTGGAGTATTTTATGATGCAACTCCCCAATCTGGGTTTGGGAGCGGAAATTGGTCTCTATTATCAAAGCGCTGCTGAGGCTTTTGCCACAGCTTATGGTCGGCTTGTCGTACATTACTATTTCGGTAGCTCTGAAAAGGTTAAAGAACCTGCAAGAAAACCTGCCAAAAAGAAGGGCACCAAAAAGAAGTAAGAATGCCTCAAAATAACGTTCTGCATATTTCCTTTTTATGGCATATGCACCAGCCATATTATAAGGACCTCCTGGAAAATAAATTTGTCCTTCCCTGGGTAAGGCTCCATGCGACTAAGGACTATTACGACATGGTGGCTTACTTAGATGACTTTCCTAAAATTCATCTCAATTTCAATCTTGTCCCTTCTTTGATAGACCAAATAAACGATTATGCCCAGAACAATCTGACTGATCAGTTTCTGGACCTTACTTTGAAACCGGCCAATAAACTGTCCCCGGAAGAAAGGGTATTTATTCTCCATAACTTCTTCACGTCAAATTGGGAAAACATGATTAAGCCTTTTTCCCGATACTGGGACCTGCTGTCCAAAAGGGGAAGGTATGTGGCTGTAGAAGAGTTAAAGGAGATTCAGAGAAGGTTCAGCACACAGGACTTTTTGGACTTACAGTTGCTTTTCAACCTCTGTTGGATTGACCCCTATGTAAGAAGGCAAGACCCTGAACTTGCAGAATTGGAGAAGAAAGGGAGGGGATTTACCGAGGAAGATAAAAGATTGGTAATAGATAAACAACTGAAAATAATGAAGAAAGTGATTGGTAAGTATCGAGAGAAACAGGAACAGGGTCAGATTGAAATTTCCGTTACTCCTTATTACCACCCCATTCTGCCTCTTCTGGTAGACACTGAGTCAGCGAAGATGGCCACTCCTGAAATCGCCCTGCCCAGGGAAGAGTTTCGCCACAGGGAAGACGCGAAAATTCAGATTGAACGAGCGGTTGCCTGTTATGAGAAATTTTTCGGCCGCAAGCCGAAGGGTATGTGGCCCGCCGAGGGCGCGGTCTCAGAAGCAATCGTCCCTCTAATTTCCCAGGCAGGGATAGACTGGATCGCAACTGACGAGGATATTCTGGCATCTTCAATAGGCGATTCTCCCCACAAGGCCGATATACTTTATAAACCATATCGGTTCAGCACAGATAACAGTTCCTTAAACATTATTTTCAGAAATAGGAAACTATCAGATTTGATCGGCTTCACCTATGCCGATGTTCCACCCGATGAAGCGGTGAGACATTTTATCCAGGAACTCCATAATATACATAAGCGAGTAAGCCACTTCCCTGGGCCCCATCTGGTGACCATCATACTTGATGGAGAAAACTGCTGGGAATATTATAGGAATGACGGGTGGGATTTTCTCAAAGAGCTTTATCGTGCAATCAGTGATGATTCCTTATTAGAATCGGCAACGATTAGTAAATTTATGGAAAATTATCCGCAGCCGGTTCCTTTACCCAAACTATGGAGTGGCTCCTGGATAAATGGCAATTTCGGTGTCTGGATTGGGCACGAGGAGGATAATCTTGCCTGGGACTATCTCGCCAGGACTCGCAAAATGTTAGCCCATTTTGAAGAAAGATATCGGGAGAAACGTAAAGAGGAGATAGAGAAAGCAAAAGAGGAGATATACGCTGCCGAAGGCAGCGATTGGAACTGGTGGTATGGAGATGAACATCGCTCTGCAAATAGTGTCGATTTCGATAATCTTTACCGAAAGCATCTGATGAATGTATATACTTTTCTTGGCGAAAAAGTGCCGGATTGGTTGCACATTGCCATTTCTGGCCACGAGAAACCCCGCCCCAAGCGCGAGCCTACCGACTTCATAAATCCCATATTAGACGGCAAAGTAACTAACTATTTCGAATGGCAGGGCGCGGGACAATACGAGGTTTCGGAGATGATAGGGCCGATGCACCGTCGAGGAAACATCATAAAAAGTTTCTATTACGGATTCGACCTGAATAATTTTTATCTACGCATTGACACAAATATACAACCTTCTTATGAAAATTTGAAAGACCTCACAATCAAAATCAATTTCTTTAAGGAAGCTCCGCAGCAGGCAAGCGTTAAAATGCAACAGGAGGGAAAATTTGATTTTTCTCTTTTTGATATAGTCCAGGTAGAGCACAGGGAAAATTATCAAAAGTTCAAAGATTTAACTTCCATAAGTTGTCAGAAAATCATAGAATTGAGTATACCTTTTGCCGATTTAAGAGCAAAAGTTGGTCAGGCGATAGAAATCGTTGTCGTTTTAGAGCGAAACAATGTGGAGCTTGAAAGATGGCCCTCCCATGGTACGATAAGTTTTGTTGTCCCGGGAGAGGATTTTTCGCTCCAGTACTGGTCGGCTTGAGAAAAGGCTTCAGTCTGTCTTTGCAAACCAAAATACAGTAGCCGTAGACTTCAGCCTGCGTGATAAAGGAGGTGAGAAATATGTCAGCTTGGGCATTCTGGCTGGTGATAATTCTCTTAGTAATACTTCTCATTATCGGTGCACTGCTGGCTTTCAGAGAGTTCCGAAAGAATAAGAAACTTGGTAGTGTCATCGTGAATTACATCCTTCTGCTAGTACTCGCAATAATTGTATTAAAGCTGCTTTTCGCTGTTTTCGCCCTGGCAGTGCCTTTTTAACGCAACGTTCCTACTTTTCTGTCGCCTGCAGGCCAAAAATGGCCTAAATTTTGCGTTTCAGGCCTGTTTTTTCAGAAAGACGCCCCAGATTACCTGTTAATCGATTTTATGCCCTAACTTTACTTGGCCGACATCAATCCATGGAAAAAGAACTCCAGGACCTCAAAGAGCTCCACCAATTCTACCTGTACCACGATTATAAAACCGGGGAGATAGCCAGGGAGCTTGGAGTCAGCAAAAGGACAGTCCAGCGCTGGTTCAGCAGCAAGGCCAGACCAAGTCAGAAGAAACTGAAGGAGATAAGGAAATTATTAAGTAAGAAAAGACGCAAGTTTTAGAACGATGCGAAATTGCCCATCCCAATTGTCACACCTATACACATAATCAATATTATGTTAACTTTGTCCTCAAACAATGCCTTCATCCAAATTATTAATATTTATAAGAAATACCCATAAATTCTGAGATTAATATACAAATATTAATGATTTACTTTAAATGTGGGCAAAATGGCCAGGAAAATCTCCCTTTTTTCTAAAAAAATTCCAATAAAGGAAAGATTTTTTCTCTTTGGCGGGAACTTTCGAGAAGGGACAGTAGTTTGGTGGGAGGAATGGGATTACTCTCCTAATCCTCCGGCCTTCTCCAGACAAGTTTTGCATGCTTGGAGGATTTCTTCCTTTTGAAGCTCATACTCTTTCCTTATTCTCTGGATCATATCGGTTCTTCCAGAGGATATGGCAAAGCAACAGGAGAGGCAGATGGTCTTATTTAGCAAAGCACACGCAACTGTCCTGTCTACCTCTTTCTCGCAGATTACACACTCTTCTGGCATTGCTTTCCCTTTCTTAAGGCCTTCTGTTTTCGCCTCTGGATTATTTTGAATTATACCAACAAAAAGACTGAAATGCAAGAAAAATATGATGGTTATATCTTTGAAAGAGTTTCCAGTTACCGGCAGCACTCACTTACTAGTACTCAACTGTTACCCTGGCAAAATCGGACTTTTGATGGGTTTTTAAGCCCGTTTTAATTTCCGGACGACTATTCCCCCCTCCCTGACCATAAAAATGGCCAAAATGAGCAAAATAACACCAATTATGGCCAATAAGTAATTTTGACTTCTAATGAACCCTCGCACCTGGTATATCAGGGCTCCTGTGGTGGTAAGTAGAACAAAAATCCCTGGATAGATAGTATATTTTGTCGGCTTCTTCATCGCCCACAGATAAGTGGTAACTACCAGTAAAGCCAACGCTGCTACCAGTTGATTTGAAGCCCCAAAAATTGGCCAGATTGCTTTCCAATTGCCAAATGCCAGGTATCCTGCGCAGATAATAATGATTGCCGTAGAAAAATAGCGATTTTCAAATATTTTCCACTTCAAACCTTCACCAAACAGCTCTTCTGTTATATAACGATTAATTCTTGTGCCAGTATCCAAAGTAGTCATTACAAAACTATTCAGCATCACCATGGCCACTAATGGGCCGAAAGTGGCGCCCAGAAGAGGCGCAGCTATCCGACCAAAACCTCTGGCAAAGGTTACAATCCAATTTCCTCCTTTAATTAATTCTGGATAGACCAACCCCTCCCTTCCCGCTCCTCCCGTCCAGTAAAGACCGGCTGCTACGGCAAGAAGAGCCAGGCTGGCCAGAACACCTTCCAAAATCATTCCTCCATACGCCACCTTCTTCGCATCTTTCTCATTGGCCAACTGTTTGGACGTTGTTCCACTAGAAATTAATGAATGGAATCCTGAAATTGCTCCGCAGGCGATGATGACAAATAACATTGGCCAGAGAGTTCCCTGACCGCTAGACCACTGGACGAAAGCAGGAGTATGCATCCTGGGATGGGAAAAGAATAGTCCCACATAGCCAAAAATTAGTCCAAAGAATAGTATAAAAGTGGACAGGTAATCCCGTGGTTGAAGAATGATATTCACCGGAGTAATAGAAGCAATAAACGCATATGACAATAATATAACCATCCACACCTTTGTACTACCTTCTATTCCCAAAGATATAGGGAAACGGTAACCCAGAATCAGAAGAGTTCCTAGCAAAATCAGGCCTATCAATGTCGCCACTACCTGGTTAATCTTCCATTTGTAAATCATCAACCCGGTAAGAATAGCGACGAAAATCAAACCAAAAGTAGGTATCACTATCCTCGGTTCATTCACCAAAGTTGTACTGGTAACAGCGGCAAAAACCGCTACCACCAGAATGAGACTGAGCCACAAGAAAAAGGCAAATAGCATTTTTGCCCGATGGCTCATTGTGGATTCGGCGACGTCGCCAATCGACTTGCCCTTATGTCTTATGGAACCCAGCAAACAAGAAAAGTCGTGAACTCCGCCTATGAATATCGACCCGATTACTATCCATATGAGAGCCGGCACCCATCCCCAGATAGCCACGGCAATTACCGGTCCGATAATCGGTCCTGCCCCGGCAATGCTGGCAAAGTGGTGTCCGAAGAGAATTGTCCAGTGCTTTGCTGGTACGTAATCAATGCCGTCGGTCTTTTCCACTGCTGGAGTCTTTCTCTGGGGGTTAATATCCCACAGTTTCTCCATAATCTTTCCATAGAACTTAAATCCGCACCACAGAAGAATAACCGCAAATATAGCTACCATTAAAGAGTTCATTTATATACCTTACAAAATTTCTATATTTATAGTAAATTTCTCAATTCTTGTCAATTATTTAGATATAACCCACAGAGACAGAACTGCACTTCAAGTATAACCTTTAGAAGGTGGGTCCCAGAGAAAAATAGAATTTTCCCGTGAATTTATCCGTCCGCCAACCGTAATCTAACCTTAGTGTAAAGGGAAACATCTGTATCAGAAAAGTGTTTATTCTTAACCCTATTCCAATCGTATTTTTCATATCTGAAATTGTTCTTATCTCCTCAGGTTCGTCCCACGCTGCTCCTGTGTCGGTGAACAGAGCAAGTTGCAGGCTCTTTAAATATATCTCTGGCCACAGAAGCCTGAATCTCCAATTTATTTCCGGAAAGAGCATAAACCTCCACTCAGTGTTAATCAAAGCTAACCTGCTCCCTGAGGCAACCCCTTTAGAAAGACCGCGTAACCTCGTTTCTCCTCCTAAAGAGAAATCTTCTCTGTCTTTTCCTTGACTGAGCTTTCCCAAAAATCTAAATCCTAAAATATTGCGTTCCGATAATTTGAAATATTTCCTTCCATCCAGGATATAGGTCGTATAATCGAAGTCTCCGTCGAGCGCTTTAAAAGCTTGATAGACCGTGAAATTAACCCGGCTACCACTCATTATATCCAGAATCTTTCCCTGGGTTGTATCCCTTATTAAAGAAAGAGCAACGCCATTCTCCCGGGTAGTGGTAGTATCTCCATTCCACTCTCGCTTGTCTTCGGTAATAAGTCCCAAATCTATTCTCCGGAAACGGTCAAAAGGATAACTGATCAGCATCTCTTCGGCGAATTTACTGGTGCGGATTGTATCATTATCATTATCAGATTTGCGTCTCATCTTTCCATAAGCGAAAAAGCCTAAAGCAGGTCGCCACCTTTGATAAGTATAGCCTAATTGATAAGTTAGCCAGTCATATTCCGAGGCATACTCCACATAAGTAACCAGCCCATGGTTTCCCAGCATATCACTTGCCTGCCAGTATCCAGCAGTGTACAGACCCTCTGTTGTCGAGTAAAACAGAAAAGGAAAGATGAGATCTGTCGATGCCTTGAATCTATAAGGATGAATCCTGGTTACTGGAGATGGGTAGGGACTTATGATCGGTTCAGTGGGCTCAGGAGGCAATTGGGAAAGGGGTATTTCTCCCCTCTTTTCTCCTTCCTTCAATCCTTTTACAAGCACCTCTTCCTGGGGAAATTCTCCAGAGTAAATGTTCATCTCTCCATACCGATAAGAAACGAAAAGTAGATGTTTCCCATCGGGAGATATTTCGGGAGTAAAAAACCCTACTTTGACATCGGTCAATTGAAAAATGTCACGTTCCGGATTCTCTTCCTGATTATCTTCTCCCAGACGCCTCACGTCCATACGATAGATGTTAAAGATTCCATCGTAATCGCCGATGTAGACAATGCTATCACCGTCGGGCGACCAGGAAGGATCTATCTCATCACTAGGGGTGGAAGTCAATTGAGTAATGGCGAGGGTTTCCACATCCAGAAGAAAGAGGTCTTTCTGTTTTTCCCTTTCAGAAACGTACACAATCTTCTTATCATCAGGAGAAAAGACAGGATAATTGTCCTCAAACTCATCGCTGGTTAACTTAATTAACTTTTTACCATTAGTATCCACCAAGTAAAGATTATTTATACCTCCTTCCATGCCCACAAAAACGATCTTATCCTCTTTTCGGGAAAAACAAGGGGATTTTAGAACCTCCACAGGTAGACGGAGTTTTTTTAGTTTATTCTTTCTAAGATTAATTATGTAAAGATAATCCTTCTGTTTTTTCTCTCCTGCAAACGCAATCTTTTCTCCATCCGGTGACCAGGAGAGAGCGTGTCCATCGTAGTGGATTACATCCACACTCCTGCCAATCCGCGATTTCAGAACCGATTTTTGGCTCGTTCCATCAACATTCATCACAAACAGGTCAGCATACCCATTACGGGTAGAAATGAAAGCTATTCTCTTTCCATCAGGTGAAAAGACTGGATTGGTATTAAATTCGGCGTTTTCTGTAAGTTTCTTTCCATAAGTTTCGGCCTCTTCCTTTCCCTCTGCTTCTGATGCATATTTTTCCTTCATATATTTCTGCCATTTTAAGTCAAAACTATACAAGTCAGTATCGATTGTGCGCATAAAAACCCTGTTTATCTCCAGGCTCTCCCGAAGATTCTTAATCAATTTAGGAACTTTATCTTCTCCATACTCTTCTGCCAAAAAACTGATTGCACTGTGTCCCTCCTGGTAAGCCAAGGAGATCTGGTGCATTTTCAAATGATTGAAATTGTGCAACTTACCCAGGGGAATTATCATATCGGAAATAGCAACGTCCCTTAAAAGCATGTGGTCATAAGTTTCCCATTCTTCTCTACTCTCATACTCTGACAGTCCCTCAATTATCCACAAGGGATAAAAGACAAATCTCATCAGGCTTGCTGACTTCCAGAATCCACCATACCAGATATTGAACATTGCAATATGGGTGAACTCATGAGTAATCACATGCTCCAGTTCTTTATCCGAACCTGTTATGGGGATGACAAACCTGTTCTTATAAGGCTCGGAGAATCCACCTACGCCCTCTCCCGTATCGGCAATGTTATTCTGTTCAAAGTGGTTATGTGTCATGTACAAAAAGAAAGGTGTCTTTTTCTCTATACTGATATTTAAATCACCGGTAACTTTTTCGTAAGCTTTTTCCAGCATCTTACTCACTTTGGGAATTAGATGTCTCTCTTCAGGATAATGGTGAATCTGGAAATGCTCGGTCTCTGCAATATACCACCTATGTTGATCAACGATTACCTTGTTCTTGCCGAAGGATACGTCGGAATAAGATAGAGGATTCCTTAAGAAAAGGAGAGAAAACAAGAGGCAAAAAAAGAGGGGGAATTTTTTTTTCATTCTATTCTTCATTTTCTGAATTGTCCAATTTTTCACTGATTATTTCGCCCAGAGTGGCTCCGGGAATTTCCTGTTCAATATATTTTTCCATTTCCGCTTTTTCCTGTGCCTTGATATATTCTTTAACGCTCAAATCGATTATCATCTGCTGGGGGTCAACTCTAATAATTCTTGCCCAAACTCTATCTCCTACCTTTAAAACTTCCTTTATATCTTTAATTTTCCCCTTAGCCGCCTGGGAAATATGGATTAACCCTTTGATACCCGGTTCCAACTCTACAAAGGCACCAAAATTGGTAAGGTGGACGACTTTCCCCCGAACATTGCTCCCTACAAAATACTTCTCATAAGGGTTTTTCGATTTCTGTTTCAATCCCAGAGATATTTTCTCAGCTTCAACATTTATGTCCAGAACCACTGCTTCCACTTGATTGCCCACTTTGAGCACCTGCCCGGGGTGTTTCAATCTCTTTGTCCAGGAAATATCGGAAACATGGATCATCCCTTCGATTCCCTCTTCCAATTTGACAAAAGCACCAAAAGGTGTTATATGGGTAATGGTTCCGGTGAGTCTCGTCCCGGGTGGATACTTCTCTTTTGCCTGAGCCCAGGGATTCGGTTCTATCTGTTTCAGTCCAATAGATAGTTTCTTATTTTTTTCGTCTATATTGAGTACTCTAACTTTGACCACGTCTCCCACTTTCAATACCTCGCGAGGATGCCTTATCCTTTCTGTCCAGGACATCTCTGAGACATGAATCAGGCCCTCTATCCCCGGTTCCAGTTCGACAAAGGCACCGTAAGGAAGAATAGTCGTTACCCTTCCCGTGGGGGTTGAATCAACAGGGTATTTCTCTCTAATATTTTCCCAGGGATGAGGTTCTAACTGTTTCAATCCCAATGAAATCTGCTCTTTTTCCCGGTTAAAAGCGAGAACTTTGACGTCTAACTGTTCGCCAACTTTTAAAGCATCCCCCACCTTCTGCAATCGACCCCAGGTTATGTCGCCTATATGCAGTAGTCCGTCTATTCCACCCAGGTCAATGAACGCACCAAACCTGGTGATATTCTTTACGCTACCTTTTAATACGTCCCCTATAGCTATCCTATTTAGCAACTCTTCCCTCTTTCTCTTTACCTCATCCTCAATTACTAATCTCCAGGAGACGACGATATTCCTCTGTGGTTTGAATTCAATTACTCTTAAAGGCACTACCTGGCCAATAACGCTATCCAGGTCCTTTACCGGAGGGTAACCAACTTGAGAGGCAGGCATAAAAGCCTCAGCCAGGCCCTTTCCTTCTTCCAGGATAGAATCAGGACCTCCCAGGTCCACCATCATACCCCCCTTAATCTTCTTGACTATTTTACCCAGTATTTCCCTCTGCGTGGTGTAAGCATCGGAAATTCTGTCCCAGGTTCTTACCATTTCTGCCTTCTTCAAGGAGATAATCGGTCGTCCCAAGGCATCCTCTCTTTTTTCCAGAAAGACCTCAATTTTATCGCCAACTTTTACCTTTAACTTGCCCGAAGAAGTGGCTACGTCCTCTTTATTGATGACTCCCTCAGTCTTCAAGCCCACATCAATCAATAAAGAATCGTCTTTTATTTGGACAACCTTTCCAGTAACGATTTTACCTTCCTTGATTTTGTCAAGGTCGCCCAATAACTCTTCCATCTTAGAGGTAGATTTACGGTAATTTTTCTCTTTTCGTGTATCCATAGTAATATTGTAGTGTAGCCCTTTACGGGTGTATTCTCAACCAGGTTGAGTCTTATGCAAGCCCTTAACTACGCTTCTGATTATCCAATCGGGAGTGGAAGTGCCAGAGGTTATTCCCACTACTCCCTTTTTATTAAATGAGTAGAGTCTCAATTCAGCCGGTGATTCCATATGATGAGCACGGGTAACCTTTTTACAGATTTCATATAGTCTGGCAGTATTGGCACTATTTTTACCACCAATTACAATCATAAGGTCTGACTTTTCCGCCAATCCCTTCGCCTCTTTCTGGCGCTGGGAAGTCTCTTTGCAAATTGTGTTATGAATTTTGAGTTTTTTGACCTTTGTTTTTAATCTTTCCACAATCTTCTCGAATTTTTCCACCGATTGCGTAGTTTGGCTGATGACTCCTATTTTTTTGGTTGTCTTGAGCTTATCCACATCTACAGGAGTCTCCACCACAGAAGCATCACCGTTGGCAAAAGAAAGCAAAGAAATTACTTCCGGATGAGACTTCTGTCCCACTATTACCACGTGGTAACCTCTGTTATGTAAACTTTTTGCCAATAATTGAGCCCGTTTGACAAACGGACAGGTAGCGTCTATCAACTTAAGTCGCTTTTTCTCTATTTTTTTCAAGATGGAGCGAGGTAACCCGTGAGAGGGCACAATCAAAGTTCCCGTCTTAATCTGGTTTAGCCTTGAGATAGCTTTTACTCCCCGCTTTTCCAGGCGCTCGACTTCCTGAGGATTATGAATCAGTGGCCCTAAAGTATGGACCGGATTAGTAACAGTTCCCTTCTTATTATTTCTTTTCGGTATGCTCTGCGCCAAAGAGATAGCCCTTTTTACTCCCGAACAAAACCCCAATTTTTTAGCAAAAATAAGTCGCATCTCTTGAATTCCAAATGTCCAATTTCAAATTTCGTATCGGTACTGTCCTTCCCGGTCTAACTTCATTATTCCTTCCATTACTTTGTGAGCGAAATCGCGGTAGCGGGATCTTTCATTTCCCTCTATCTCATTCGATTCAAAATATATAGGTGACCCAAAGCGAACAGTTACTCTGGGAAAGACTTTTATCCTGTGAGTATTCACAACCAGGGTGGGGACGACTGGGAATTTGGTTCTGTGCGCTATCCAGGCAATCCCGAGTTGAGGAGCTCTCAGACAACCTCCCTTTCCCCGACCACCTTCAGGGAAAACCACCAGGGTCTTCTCTCTATTCAAAACTCTAAGTGCTTTTCTAAAGGCAGCTACGTCTTGTTTTCTCCTATCTACAGGAAAGGTATGTATCATCCTCAGAACCGTTCCGAAAATGGGGAACCTGAATAGTTGTTTTTTTGCCATAAAGTAAACCTGGTATCCACCAATTGCTACACCCACTAGAGGAGGGTCCCAGTAACTGGTATGATTAGGAGCAATAATAGCTCCCCCTGGGGGGATATTGCTCCTTCCTTCAATTCGAAAACGGTACAGGATTTTGGCGGTCAACCAGATCAGCCAATAACCTAAAACATACAACATAACCTACCCCCAAAAAGTAACAGGTGCAACAATTAAAAGATAGTTTGCGAGGACGACACATTCTTTTCCAAGCAAAAATCTGTTCGAGCCCCGATAAATCGGGGCGAGTTTATTTTTGCGCCTTGCAGAGTCCGAAGTTTTTTGGCGTCAAAAAATTCCTCAGCGATGAACAAACTATCTTTTAATTGAGGTTTTAGTTCCTTGAATTCTTTTCAGAATAAACTCCACCACCTCTTTCTTACTCATATCTGTAGAGTCTATGACTATAGCATCAGGAGCTATCTTCAAGGGAGCTACTCCTCTGGTGCGGTCTCGCTTGTCTCGACAGCGAATCGCCTTTTCCAGTTCTGCCAGCTTTCCCTTCCCGCCTTTTGCTTTCAGTTCCCTATATCTCCTTAACGCCCTCTCTTTAATCGACGCATCCAGGTAGAATTTGTAATCTGCCTCAGGAAAGACTACCGTACCTATATCCCTGCCCTCCACTACAATTCTACCCGAAGAACCGAGTATCCTCTGAATTTTTACCATCTCCTCCCTAACCTCCGGGATTGTGGCTAGAACGCTAGCGCCTTCGGCTACCCTTTTGCTCCTAATCCTATTGGTGACATCTTTTCCATCTAAACGGACCCTCGCCGTTCCCGCCCTATTTATTAACTCTATTCTGGTATCCTTCACCATGTTAATTAATTCTTCTCTAGCTTTCAAATCTATCTTTTTTCTAAATGCTTTCCAGCTTATTGCCCTATACATTGCACCAGTATCAATATAATTATAACCCAACTTCCTGCTGACAATTTTGGCAATTGAGGTCTTTCCTGCCCCTGCTGGCCCATCGATGGCAATGACAGCTTTTCTCTTCACCAGATTTCCACCACTCTATTGTACCATTTTATTAAGAATATCTATAAAGTGAGGGAAAGAAGTATTAATGCAGGCAACGTCGTTTATGGTAGTCTCACCGTCAGCAATCAACCCGGCAATGGTTAGTGCCATGGCCATACGGTGATCGCCATAGCTATTAACCGAAGTACCTACCAATCTCTTCCCTCCGGAAATCACCATTCCGTCCTCTTTTTCCTCAATCAAGGCTCCCATTCGGGAGAGTTGGGAAACCACATTGCCTATGCGATCGCTCTCTTTTACTCTCAATTCCCGAGCATCGCTGATTTCAGTTACACCTTCAGCTTGCGTTGCCGCCACGGCCAGGACAGGTATTTCATCTATGATTCTGGGTATCAGCTCGCCTCCTATTTCAACACCCGCCAGGCTGCTACTGTTCACAACAAGGTCGGCTACCGGCTCTCCGCAAAGCTCACGGACATTCTCAATTACGATTTCGGCTCCCATATTCTTAAGGATATCTAAGATACCCGTGCGCGTAGGATTGACTCCCACTCCCTTTATCCTAATTTGGGAATTCTGTAAAAGAAGACAGGCAATGATAAAGAATGCCGCTGAAGAGATATCTCCGGGAACAGTAATCGGCTTCGCTCCTAATTCCGTGACTCCTTCAATAAATATAGTCCTTCCTTTGGTTTCTATGGGAGCACCTAAGTATCTCAGCATGCGCTCAGTATGGTCTCTCGATAGCGAAGGCTCAGTAAGACTAGTCCTCCCCTGGGCGTATAGTCCTGCCAGAAGAACACAGGATTTCACCTGGGCACTGGCGACAGGAGAAAGGTAATCGATGGGATGTAATTTCTGGCCCACAATGGTTATCGGTGGATGGTTGTCATCAGGGCTACTTATTTTTGCTCCCATCTCCCTCAAGGGAAGGATAATCCTTTTCATCGGTCTCTTCTTGAGAGATTCATCACCAGTAATCGTGCAAGAGAAATCCTGCCCGGCAAGAATTCCACTGAGGAGTCTCATCGTAGTTCCCGAATTGCCCACATCTATAACTTCTCTGACCGAAGACAATCCCTTCAATCCTCGCCCATGAATAGTCAATTCTCCCTCATAGCCTTCTTCTATTTCTATTCCCAGTTTAAGGAAAGCGTTTAATGTGTTTTGGCAGTCAACGCAATCTGAAAGTCCCTTAACTCTGGTTTCTCCCCGGGCAATGCTACCCATCATGATAGCGCGGTGAGAAATAGATTTGTCTCCGGGTAAAGAAATTTCTCCTTTAATTAATTCTTTTCTTTTTACTTTTATATTCCTCATATTTACGACTCGATTAGTTTCTCCCTCGCCCGTCTGCCGTTATGAAACAGGTGTTGAAGTTCTCTTTTCCTTTTCTTTTCAATCGACTTTCTGAATTTTTCCAGATGTTTTGTCATTACGTTGACGCTTTCCGCAATCGCCTTGCTATTAGAAAGACAAATATCTGCCCACATTTCAGGATTGCTGGTAGCAATCCTGGTCATATCTGAGATGCTTCCGGCAATGATTCGACTCGCTCGAGGGTCTTGCTTATGAACTTTGCCCATAAGACTGGCCAATGTTGACGCCAGCACATGGGGTAGGTGGCTTACGTAAGCTACGAGATAGTCATGTTCCTCAGGTTTAAGTATAAGAACTCTCGCTCCTACCATTTTCCAAAGGGATGCAACTATTTTAACCGCTTTCCCGTCACTCTTATCTGTGGGAGTCAGAACGCAGGTGGTGCCTGAGAAAATATTGGCGCTGGCGCTTTTTACACCTTGCTTCTCTGAACCCGCCATGGGGTGACCACCGATGAAAGAGACCTTCGGCTTTCTTTCCTTGCCAGAAGATTTCAAGATAATCTTCTGAACTTTCTTAACTACCTTTTCCTTGGTACTGCCCACATCGGTTATAATGCAGCCGTCTTTTAAATAAGGTAATATCCTTTTAATGATGAGAGGAATTTTGCCCACAGGCGCGGCAACCATAACTATGTCCGAATTTTCAACCCCTCCTGCAAAATCCGTAGTGTAGGTATCGATAGCACCCAGTCTTTTCGCCTCTTTTAACTTATGGATATGGCGACCGATTCCTACTACTTGCCGGGCGAGTCTCTTCTTTTTTAGAGCCAAACCGAAAGAGCCCCCTATCAAACCCACGCCAATTATACTCACCTTGGACAAAAAAGGAGACAGGTACTTTTTCATCTTTTTTTCCTTAAGAAGGGGGATTTGTCACTTTTTCTGTTATAGGTTTCTGTCCATTGTACGGGCAAGTTTCTTTAGTTCCTGCATTAAGCTGGCAAAGTTTTCTGGCAGGAGAGACTGCCTTCCGTCGGATAGAGCGTGTTCCGGGTCGGAATGTACTTCTATAATCAGCCCATCGGCTCCGCAAGCAATGGCTGCTTTGGACATCGAACCCACAAAATTGCGCACTCCCGTACCGTGCGAGGGGTCTACAATTACCGGCAGATGGCTCCAGGATTTTATGGCCGGAATCGCGTTTAAATCTAAGGTAAACCTGGTGGCGCTTTCGAAAGTTCTGATCCCCCGTTCGCAAAGAATCACGTTTGAATTTCCATTGGTAACAATGTATTCAGCAGACATCAACCACTCTTCGATTGTTGTAGCTATACCTCGCTTAAGTAGTATCGGCTTTTTACTCTTACCAGCTTCTTTTAAAAGCTCAAAATTCTGGACATTGCGCGCTCCAATCTGAATTATATCTGCATAGTGGGAGACCAGCTCCACCTGTTCGATATTCATGGCCTCGGTAACTATCAACAGTCCCGTTGCTTTTTTGGCTTTGGCTAAATACTTAAGTCCCCTCTCTCCCAATCCCTGAAAAGAATAGGGAGAAGTTCTCGGTTTGAAAGCCCCTCCGCGAAGAACTTTTGCTCCTGCTTTCTTCACGCTAGTGGCGATAGAAAGAAGGAGGTCTTCTTTCTCCACGGAGCAGGGTCCGGCCATAACCACTATATCTTTTCCGCCTATGGACACGTTCCCAATTTCAACAACGGTATCTTCTTTCTTAAATTCCCTGCTAACCAGCTTGTAAGGTTTAGAAATGGGAGTAATCGACTCCACAGTGAAGAACCCTTCAAACACCTCTCGGGCAGCTATGGCATTCTCACCAATCACTCCAATTACTGTTCTTTCAGCACCCCTGGAAATATGGGCTCGAAATCCCAGCTCTTCTATCTTTTTGACTAACTCTTCAATCCCTTGCTTTGTGGTCCCTGGTTTCAGTGTTAGGAACATTTGTCCATAACCTCCCTTAGGGCGTTAATGAAGCGCCTGTTCTGCTGGGGCAGACCTATGGTTACCCTGACAAATTCTGGTAAATCGTATTCAGCCATAGCTCTCACAATTATTCCCTTTTTCAACAGTTTGTCAAACACATCTTTTCCATTGCCTACCTTGAGTAGAATATGGTTAGCCACCGAGGGAACGAATTCAACGCCCATCTTCTCCAGATTCTCTTCCAGGTATTTTCTTTCCTTGTCAACTAATTCACGGCTGCGCTTAATGTGACTCTCATCGGAAAGGCTGGCCTGAGCTGCTATTTGAGCCAGCGAATTGGTATTGAACGGAGGTCTAATCCTTTCCATAAAGCCAATCAATTCCGATTTCCCTATCCCATAACCAATGCGCAAACCTGCCAGACCGTAAATCTTAGAAAAAGTGCGTAACACAATTACCGTCTGCCCTCGCTTAACGTAAGGTAGAGTCTGGGGATAATCTTTTCTGGTTACGTATTCCCGGTAAGCTTCATCAAATACCACCATTATCTCTTCTGGCAGACCATTCATAAATTTTGCTACTTCCTCTTCTGTGACATAAGTTCCTGTGGGATTGTTAGGGTTGGCTATAAATACTATTTTTGTCGTTTCATTTATTGCCTTCTTCATTGCCTCCAGGTCATGGGTGAAATTTTTCATGGGAACTCTTTTAATCTGACAACCCATCAGTTCTCCGGCCATCTCGTAGCGAATGAAGGCATGCTTCGAGACCACGATTTCGTCAGTGGGGTTAAGAAAAGTTTTCCCGATGATTTCGATTATCTCATCCGTTCCGCTACCAAGGATAATATTTTCTAGCTTCACCTTTAGCCTTGTGGCTAAGACCTTTTTTAAATAGAAACCGCTTCCATCCGGATAGAGGTTCACTCGATTGAGGAACTTTTTCATGGCACTGACCGCCCGAGGAGAAGGGCCCAGAGGATTCTCATTGGAAGCCAGTTTATCCACTCTGGTAAGGCCCAATTCTCTCTTCACTTCCTCGATTGGCTTGCCAGGAAGATAAGGTTGGAAATCTAATACGTTTTTTCTCACAAGTTTTTCAATCATTAAGGTATCCTCCAAAATCACTCGCTCCTCGGATAAGAGCCCAATATCTTAACATACAGACATTCTTTTTCCAGTTCCTGCAAAGCCCGTTTCACGTTTTCCTGTTCAACGTGCCCCGCAAAATCAACATAGAATATATACTCCCAGGCCCGGAGCTTTGTCGGTCTGGATTCTATTTTCGTCAGGTTGATATTATTTTTCCGGAAAGGAATAAGCATATCGTGAAGCGCCCCCACTCTATCTTTTATGGAGAAAAGAATGGAAGTTTTGTCCTGTCCACTCTTTCCGGGGAAGCTTTTACCTATAACCAGGAAGCGGGTAAAATTCTGCACGTTATCCTCAATGCCTTCGGCAATTATTCTTAGATCATACAAGGAGGCTGCAAGCCGGGAAGCTATTGCTCCACCTTCAGGGTCTTTCTCTGCCATCTCCGCTGCCTTGGCAGTGGAAGATGTCTCCACCAACTCGGCATTGGGCAGGCTGTCTTCAATCCAATTTCTGGACTGAGCAATTGCCTGGGGATGAGAATAGATTCTCTTTATTTCCCTGAGCTCGCTCGCCCGGGAAAGAAGATTATGAGAAATTTCCAGAAGCAATTCAGAACAAATCTTCAATTCCGAAGCAACGAACATATCCAGAGTATGATTAATCACCCCTTCAGTCGAGTTCTCAATGGGCACCACTCCATAATCGGAGCGACCTTTTTCCACCTCGGAGAAAACGTCGGCTATACTCTTGGCAGGAGTGAAATCGGCATATTTCCCGAAATTTTTGACTGCTGCTAAATGAGTGAAAGTAGCCGGGGGGCCCAGATAAGCTACCCTCAATTTCTTCTGGATAGACCGGGAAACATTCAATATTTCCTGGAAGATCCCCCTCAATGCTTCATTGGGAAGCGGCCCTTTGTTCTTTTTGAGGAGTGTTTCTACGATCTTCTTTTCCCTGTGGGGAGCGTAGAATTCCTGCTTCGCCTTTGCTTTCAGTTTTGCTATTTCCCGCACTGCTCTCGTTCTCTCGTTCAACAATTTCAAAATCTGGTTATCTACTTTATCAATTTTTTCCCTTAAATTTTTTAAATCCATCTATTCTTCCTCCCGTTTCTATCCGCTTGCCGGTGGTTTTATCTCCTCCAGACTGGGGATTTCGGATAAATCTTTTAACCCAAAATAACGCAGGAAGTCCTGAGACGTTGCATATAGAATTGGTCGACCTGGTAGTTTTTTCCTTCCTGAAATCCTAATCAGTTTTTTTTCTAAAAGTGTCCTCAATACATAGGAAGTATCAACTCCCCTTATTTTTTCTATTTCTCCCCGCGTAACCGGCTGTTTGTAAGCGATAATGGAGAGCGTCTCCAGAGCGGGCAGCGAGAGTTGAAAAGTAGTCTGTGCTTTATAAAGTTTCCTCACCCAGCTGGAGAATTCGCCCCGGGTACAGATCTGATATCCCTGGGCAATGTTCAGAACTTGCAGCCCGCTATTTCTTAGCTCGTATTCTTTTTGCAAATCTTCAACAGCCTCTTTTATCTGGTCAAAGTTGTCGTTTTCCATAATTTCAGCCAGTTTTTCTATGCTCAATGGTTTATCAGAGAAAAATAAGAGGCACTCTATTATGCTTTTTAATTCTTCTTTTTCCATTGTCCTCACGCTACCAATTCCCGTTTTGCCTTGTATATCCTTATGTCTCCAAATGGTCTTGCCTGGCGAGCAAAAACCATTTTCAACCGGATCAGCTCCAGAAGAGCTAAAAAGGTAACTATTAGAAGCCTTTTCGTCCTCTGACCAGAGAATATGGTCTCAAAATTGATAAATCTCTTATTTTCCAAAAGGTTCATGATCTCCTGGATCCGGTCTTCAACCTTGATATCTTCTTGAATTATTTCCCGTACTTCTTTTTCGACCCGAAACACTACTTTCTGGAAGGCATCCAGAAGGTCAAAAAGTGTAGCCTCGATCGTATAGTCTTCATCCTGAGGAATCAAAGGGAGACGCCCGTATATGTCCCTTTGAATTGCCTCTCTCTCTTTCAATATACTGGCTGCTTCTTTAAATTTCTCATACTCCATAAGCCTCGCTGCCAATGCTGCCCGGGGATCCTCGAGCTCTTCCTCTTCAACTGTTTCTATGGAGGGAAGTAACATTCTCGATTTTATGTGGATTAGCGTAGAAGCCATTACCAGAAACTCTCCTGCAAAATTAAGGTTAAGTTTCCTGAAAAGTTTTATGTAGTTTAAATAATCGGCTGTAATCTCTGCTATGGGGATGTTGAAGATATCCAGCTCGTTTTTTTTGACCAGGTGTAACAATAAATCGAGCGGGCCTTCAAATACCTCCAATCTCACTTTGTAATCCGTCCCACTATCCATTTTATAATCCAATTGCTTCTCTCACTCCCTTAAGGGTCTCCTGGGTAATCTTCTGAGCACTGAGACGCCCCTGCTCGAGGATCCTGGTGACCTCCTTTGGATTCGCTTCCAAATCTTTCCTCTTTGCCTGTATCGCTTTCAATCTCTCTATTAGAGCTTCGCCCAAAATCTTCTTACAGGCCACGCAGCCTATTTTCCCGCTTTTACAATCAGCAACTATTGAATCTATTTTTGGGGAACTAAAGATTTTATGTAAGTCATATACTGTGCACACGTCGGGATGTCCGGGGTCGTTAGCTCTAATCCGGCTAGGGTCGGTAATCATAGATCCTACTTTTTCCCGAATAACCTGCGGAGGGTCGGATAGGAAAATGCAATTATTATAACTCTTGCTCATCTTCCGGCCGTCGGTTCCCAAAAGTTTTGGTACCTTGGTAAGAAGAGCCTGCGGCTCGGGGAAGATGTTCTTATATAAGAAGTTGAAGCGCCGGGCAATCTCCCGGCACAGTTCCAGATGGGGCAATTGGTCCTCACCCACAGGCACAGCGTCCGCTTTGTAGACCAAAATGTCTGCTGCCTGCAGAACAGGATAACCCAAAAACCCGTAAGTGGAAAGGTTCTTATCCTTCAATTCCTGTTGTTGCTGTTTATAAGTGGGACACCTTTCCAGCCAGCTTAAAGGAATAAACATAGAGAGTAAAAGATGTAGTTCCGCGTGCTCCAGAACGTGGGACTGTACAAACATGGTACACTTTTTAGGCTCGAGACCTGCAGATACCCAATCAATAACCATCTCTTTAATATTGGTTTTAATCTCTGAAGGGTCTTCGTATTCTGTCGTTAGAGCATGCCAGTCTGCTACCATGTAAAAACATTCATATTCATCCTGCAGTGCTGCCCAATTGGCGAGTGCTCCCACAAGATGTCCCACATGCAACTTTCCGCTGGGACGCATTCCGCTTAAAATTCTTTTTTTGGCCATTTCTAAAATCCCCTTCCTACCCACAAAAAGAGTAGACTATAAAGGAACTGGACGATGGGTATAATTATCGCCCAGAGTAAACCTGTCAAAAGTAATAAAAAGATAATAATAAAACCGTATCGAGAAATCCCCTCATATTTTATAGCCATATGAGTTGGCAATAATCCCGAAAGAATTTGTGAGCCATCCAGCGGGGGAATGGGAAGTAGATTGAAAACTGCAAGCAGAAGATTAATCAGAACGCTGAACAGGAGAATTACCATTATGGAATTCTTTATCTCGCCCACGGGCAAGTAACTGAATATCCAGACCAGAAATGAAGAGCCTATCGCCAGTCCTATATTAGAGAGAGGACCGGAGGCTCCCACTCTCACCAGATCCGTCCGCGGATTATTGAAATTGTAAGGATTAATGGGAACAGGCTTGGCCCAACCGATAACGAATGAAGAACGAGAAAGAATTAGAAGGAGAGGAAAGATTATTGTCCCGATAGGGTCAATATGTGGTAGAGGATTCAACGTTATTCTTCCGGCATTTCTTGCGGTATCGTCTCCGCATCGAGAAGCCATCCATGCGTGCGCACATTCATGAATAACAATTGCAAAAAAGAAAATAACCAGAGCTACAGGAAGAGGAATCATTCGCAAGACAAGAGAAGGATTCCTCACTATCTGCTCAAGCGTAATCATGCACCAATCGGTGAGTTAGACTACACTCACTCGGGTTGTCTCACCTCCTTTCAGTCGGTGATCTGTCCCGACTTACTCTCGGGACGTCGGCGGACTTGTCCCGATTTCATCGGGACGGCGTTCCAGGGCGTTTACCATCTCGCGCCCGCGCCTTTCCCTACTTTCGCTTCGCTTCAGTTTCCGATTCGTTAATCGGAACGTGGCTGATACATTCTTCGTTTTAAATTTTTTATTGTATCAATCTTTAGGAAAATTGTCAATTACAAACTTCCTCTCAGAAGATTGGCTTTTCACAATTCCATCAAGTCTGGCCCACAGCAATTCCTGTAATATCTTCTTAAATAGGGGACCTTGTTTATATCCCATCTTCTTAAGTTTATCACCAGTAGTACGAATCCTGACCTTGCGCATTCTGGTCAGATATTGATATACTCGCTTTTCCACCAGTCTCCTTCTTCCTTTTAAAACAATAAATAGAAGCACTTCCACTGGTAATCCTTTCAATGTTCGATAGAGGAAGCTCGGCTTCAATTCTGATCTTTTGAGTTTTCTTATAACTTTCGATAAACTCTCACTTCCCTTGACTATTTTCCTACTCTGCTCCCTGGAGAATCTAAGATTCTTGCACAGATTTTTCACTTCTAAGAGACTTAACCTTTGCACCAATATTAGAAAATGGATTATCCAACCTTTCCCACCCTCTCTCTTAAGGAGCGGACCAAACCTGGAAAAGATGCCTCTGACCATTTGCAAATCTTTTCTTATCTCCTGGCTCAATCTGATTTTGGGATGTATGGACTTAAGAATCCCCAGTTGATACAATCTCAAAATTGCGTTCTTGGGTTCGGGTTCACTAAGGATGGTGATGATTTCTTCCTTCATTCTCTGTTTACTTAACCGCCTAAAAATTTTCAATTTCAGCGCATCCCTCAGCAGTCGCTCAGTGTTTCTGTCCATGGAGAAACCATATCTCCCCTGGAACCGAATTGCTCGAAACATACGCGTAGGGTCTTCAATAAAGCTTCGGTTATGCAAAACCCTAACCTTTCTCTCTTTCAAATCTTTCCATCCACCGAAGAAATCGACCAATTCTCCATAACGCTTAGAATTTAATCTCACGGCCATAGTATTAATGGTAAAGTCTCTACGATACAAATCTTCTCTCAGAGAACCCTTCTCTACAGTAGGCAGGGCAGCGGGAGATGCGTAAAATTCCTTTCTTGCAGTGGCAACGTCTATCTTAATTCCTCCAGGCAAAGTAGCTACAGCGGTGCCAAACCTCTTATGGGAAGTAATCTTTCCTCCCAGCCTCCCCGCCAGATAGCGAGCAAAGGATATGCCATCCCCCTTAACCACTAAATCTACGTCAAAGTTTTCTACACCAAGTAGAAGGTCGCGAACAAAGCCGCCAACCAAATAGACCCTGAAGTTCTTCTCATCTGCTATTTTACCTACTTTCACCAGTAAACGCGCTATTTTGGAAGGAAGGTTTCTATTCAAAAGTGGTCCTACGTTCTTTCTAAACATGAGGCTCTCCTCAGGTGCGATTTCGGGGGTAACTTTGTTATTCAGGACTTCTATCAATTTTTTCTCTACGTCTCGAAGCTCCATTCCTCTTATCGTGGCCGAGGCTGCAGTGGCATGGCCACCTCCTCCAAAAGCCTGTGTAATTTTACCTACATTTACAGCCTTGATTCTACTACGGGCAACTATGCGTATTCTTTCTTTCGTCCCTAATAGCACGAAAATACTCTCCAGGTTTTCGATATCGCGCAATCTATGAACAGTTGCCGCCAGATCAGTGACATAGTCTGAAGACTTCAATTTAATAATGGCAATTTCTATTCCATTAATCTTAATTCTCTTTTCCAATCGAAGAAGTTTATTTAATAATTTAACCTGGGTTTTAGTCAATTCCCTGCGCATAAAGTCAGAAATCATGTTCAGATTTGCTCCTTTAGCTACCAGAAAAGAGGCAGCTTTTAAATCTGCCGCGGTAGTGGAAGGGAATGTGAAAGACCCCGTATCCTCATAAATTCCCAGAGCAAGAAGGGTCGCCTCTTCCGGAGAAATCCTGATTCTCCTCTTCTTTATGAGTTCTACCAGAATAGTGGTAGTAGCTCCATAGCGTCCCCCTATATCCACTGTTCCAGCGAGATCGTCCTTAGTGCGGGGATGGTGATCGTAGAAATGAAGGATTAGTTTTCGATTATTAAGGGCTTTCTTTGCTTCTCCAATCCTTTTAGCAAGGCGCGTATCTACAACTATGAGTCTTTTGACCTTTTCAAAATCAACCTCTTTTTCTCTCCTCAGGTCTATAAGATGTGGATTTTTATATAAATATTCTCTCACATCCTTATCAGGAGAGCCGGGCAAGACAACTTGAGCCTTAGGATATATTTTTCTTGCTGCTACAAGAGAAGCCAAAGCATCAAAATCTGCACCAATATGAGTCACCATCAAATCCATTTAACTGCACTCCCTTCCCTTCATCAAAAAATCTGCAAGTCCCCCAAATTTCATCGGGAGGATAACTGCCTCTTCCCTTTGGGAAGGATTCTAATTTAATTTAACCTAATTTTAGCCCAAAAGTCAAAACGAATCTTCTTATGCAGTAAATAACTTCATCCACCAAGACGTCTTTATTACTATGGCTCCCTGAGGGCACAGTTCTAGACAACAGAAGCATCTGATACAATCTGAATAACGTATTGAAAGTTTACCGTTTTTGGTCTTGTCCACACATTTAACAGGGCAGCTTTCCAGGCAATGGAAGCAACGATTACAAAGCTGGTCAATTATTTTCGGTTTTGGCGATAATAAACCTTTTAGCCCCTTTATTAAAAATTGAGGAATTTTCTGGGAAACATCCTGGGGAATCCGTTTGAAATCTTCCACCTGCAAATCTTCAATTTTCTCTCCTGAGATTTCTATATTTCCGGGGAGGAATATTTTTCTTTCTATAGCTATTCTATTAGTAGGAATAGCCAATGGATTTTTATATCCGATAAGTTGGCAGGCCACGAAATCTAAAGCTATAACATTTTTGCTGGCAAGAATTGCTCCCACATTACGCGGGACGCCACCAACCGGGCCGTTTCCCTCCATGGCCACAATCGCATCCAGGATTACTAAGTCAATCTTTATAGTACTTAAAAGGTCAATAAGCATCTCCGAAAACAACTCTCCATCAGGTAATTTCAAATGGAATTCAGTCTTTCTCAGTCCGGGAATGAAACCGAAGTTATTCTTAACACCTGCGGTAATGTAGGTTAAAGGGTGGGTTTTCAATTTGGGAATGGAAATGATTACGTCAAAATCTTTTATTCGTTTGGTCACGGTAAACTTTTTATATAGACGCCCTCGGCTAGTGTTTACTTCCATAACATCATCTTCAAAAGATACAAGAGGAACGCCTGTCTTACGGCTGACTTCCTCGAATCCCGCAGTTCGATATGCTCTGTCTAATCCCGTAATAGTTGCCCTCTCCCCGGGGCTGTCTCCAATTGTTGGAATTCCTCCTGCTTCCTTTACCAAATTAACCACGGCTTCCACTAGACTGGGATGAGTGGTTACTGCTTTTTCCGGAGGCTTACCTGATAGAAGGTTTATCTTGATTAGAACTCTGTCTCCATTTTTGACAAACTGGCTAATCCCACCAAGTAAGCCTAACAATCTCCTTAAACAATCCTCTAAAACTGGAAGACGATAACTTTCGCATCTCGCCAGTGCTACCCGCTGAGCCATCTTTTATCTCCCTTTCTCTTCTATTTCAAATCTTAATTTTGTCCTCAGGCTTATAAGGGCACTTGATAAACACGGCACGAATGGGAGATTGGGAGTCATTCAGGATATCGTGTTTTTCTCCTGGTTCCAGCCGGAAAGCTTCTCCTGCTCCTCCCGGATATTCAGTGCCGTCGATAATTAATTTACCTTTTCCCTCCAGGAAATAGAACGTCTCTTCGACTTCTTTATGGAAGTGGGCTCCCAACGACCCTCCGGGTTTCAGAACTAAAATTCCCCATTCTATCCTGGGTCCTCTGAAGAGATACTTGGGACCCGCATCGCCGAAGCGGAACTCTTTCTCTTTTTCATTAACTCTCTCCATATTTCCCTCCATGTGAATCAGCTCCCGAGCAGTACCACACGTCCATCGGGATTCGGAGTCCTGTCCAACGTGTGCTCTCCGCTTAATGGGAGTAATTGCCAGGTCTCTTATAGTATCTTTCTTAACGCTTCTAAGAGGTCCTCATAGGTTACTTGGCGAGGATTTCCTCTGGTAGAGTTGGAAGTGAGCGATTTCTTAGCAAGCTCGGGCAAGTCTTCTGACTTTACTCCGAATTCTCCTAAATTCCGAGGAATTGCTAATTCCTTAACTATCCTCTCTACTGCAGAAAGAGCCTTATATGCAGCTTCTTCTTCTGGCAGACCCTCTATTTTCTCTCCCAGGGCTAAGGCGACAGATTTGAATTTCTGAATTCTTGAGGACAAATTAAATTCTATTGCCCGCGGAAGAAGTATGCCGTTTGCCACACCATGAGGAATTCCGTGCAATGCTCCCAGGAATGGGGATACTCCATGAGCAATACCCAGACCAGAATTTGTGAGTACGACGCCTCCCATAAGACTGGCCAGACACATCTTCTCCCTTGCCTCCAAGTCAGAACCTTTATTGTATACAGAAATTAGTGCCTCTCCCACCAAACTAATGCCTCTAATCGCCAGGACATCCGTCATAATATTCGCTTTGCGAGAGACATATCCCTCGACGAGATGGGTCAAAGTATCCACCCCGCTCGAGGCAGTTATCTTTTGAGGAAGGTTTATGGTCAAAGTGGGATCGATAATGGCTATCCTGGCAAATAGATAATTGCTGCGAAAACTCCTTTTACTTCTCGTCGGCTTATTAATAATCACAGCATTCCTGGCGACTTCTGCTCCTGTTCCAGCCGTAGTGGGAATGGCAATAAAAGGAAGACCGTATGAACTCAGCCTTTTGGTACCTTCCCCTTCAAGATATTCCGCCACAGAGGCAAAATTCTCCTCGAGCCCCAGCCCGGCAATTGCTTTAGCCACGTCAATAGCGCTTCCACCACCGATTCCTACTACAACCTTGCATCTATTCTGACGAGCGAAGGTTACGCCCCTGTCTACTACTTCAGTATCAGGTTCTGGAGATACCCGGTCGTAAACCACGCAAGCGATTTTCTCCTTGTTTAAGATTCGATTAACCCTATCCAGAATGCCACTGTCGCGGATAGCCTTCTTACCAGTCACAAGAAGAACAGGTTCTCCCAGAGACTTAATTTCTATACCCAGTCTATTTAAACTTTCTCTGCCAAAAATTATTCTTGTGGGCAAGTAGAATTCCCACATTTTCTCTTCCTTAAGGTCGAGATTTCTTTCTTTCTATCTCCAACAGCCAGGACTCCACCTCTATATCGCCCGCAAGAAGCCTGCGGGCAATCGTCCATTCTCTCTTCGCTTTTGCTTCCTCTCCCAGCCTGTAGTGGATAAGGCCCATATACTTATGGATAAGAGGATTGAACGGATTAATGTGATTAGACTCCTGGTAATTTTCCAGCGCGGGTATCAACTTCTCCTGAATAAAGTACAGAGTGGCCAGGTTCGTATAAGTTGGCCCGTAGTTAGGGTTGACCTGCAAGGATTTCTTAAATGATTCCTCCGCTTCTCCAAATCTCCCTAGCTCACTGCAGGTTTTGCCTATTTTATTGAGAATCACGTGATTGTTCGGTTCTTTCCTCAAACCTTTCTCATATTGAATAAGAGCAACGTTATGCCTTCTCCTCTGACGATACATATCTCCCAGCCGCACGTGCCCGCGGGCTCCCACTCCTATATACTCTTCCAGTTCATCTACTTCCTTTCCTTCCTCTTTTAGTTTAAAGCTATCTAATGCTACTCCCGGCGTCTGTTCCAGATCCATCTCCTGCAGAAAATCTTTCAAAATGCCTTGAAACTTTTTTTGGTCCATGCCGAAGAATCTACGGAAAAGTGCGTCCCATCGCTTCTCCATTTGCTCAAAACTCTCTTCTTTTCCTTTTCCGGCAGTTTTGCCAAGTTCGTGGAGAAAATGGGTTAACTTATTCCTTCCCTGATGCCGCAGTAAATAATCTACTGCCAGAGACACTTGGGCAAAGGCGAGGATTACTTCCTCCCGGCTTTCCAGACTGGGCATGCCTCTTTTCATCTTCCAGAAATCGACCCATTTTCTTTCCCTTGCTGCAACGGAAAGCGCATTTTTGTAAACGGGAATCAGATAATTCGGTTGCTGAACTCTCCACCTTGTCTCATGATACTTAGCCAGGCCTTCATTTAACCACAAAGGCATATTGAGCCCTGTCAATTTGGCAAGAACATAATGGATAAATTCGTGAGCCAAAGCATCCAGCCAACGATAGCCATATACCAGGCAGCGAGGAGAAATAATCATAATTCGGTTAAATTTACAGATTCCGATTGCCCCGGAGACTTCAATCTGCCGGGGGGAAAGACTGGAAGCATGAGTGAATCCCTCGGTTGTAGGATATACTTCTACCAGAATTTTCTCTTCTGGAAAATAGTTCAGCTCCTTTTGTATTTCTTGATAGGCTTTTTCCAGAGCCTCCAGGGCGTACTCAACAAGAAGATTATCTTTATCGGCCAGGTGAAGTGCGAAATGTTCACTTGAATAGTCACTAAATTCTTCTGTGATTTCTTTGGTACCTTCAACAAAGTAGAGAAGTCTCTTTCGCTGTGCATTCCCTGGTTCCATCAGGGATGCAGTTTGCAGATACTCTATTGCTTTCTCATAATTTCCCTGATAAAAATGGGCCAACCCCAGTAACCTGAAGGAGTCGGCTTTCTGTGGTTTCTCCAGCACTGCCCTCTGAGCAAACTGCATGGCTTTATCTATATTCCATCGATTTAAGTATTGTTCACCATCAACGATTACATCCCCGCCATAGACCAGAGCGGCAGAAGTTAATAAGAAAATAGAAATCAGTAATTTTAAAAGATTAATTTTGATTCCCATAATTCAAAATTTGTAGTGTAAGGGCTCGTCCCCGCCCCGATAAATCGGGGCGCCCGTAAAGGGCTACACTACAATTACTTGTTACAAGTGCAGCGTGCTTACTCCTCAAACATACTCTATTGTGCTAGGAGGCTTGGGAGTAATGTCAAACAGGACCTTGGTAACCGAAGGTATCTCCTCAGTAATTCTCTGTTGAATCTTTTCCAGAATTTCCCAGGGAATTTTACTCACAGAAGCAGTCATTGCATTTTTAGACTCAACGCTTCTGACCACCATTATGTTTCCGAAGACCCTTTTTCCCCCAACCATTCCTGTAGCTCTATCATTCATGAGAACTGCAAATGCTTGAAAAGGTTTTAACTCTTTTATTTCTTCTTCGACGATTCTGTTTGCTTTCCTCACCATCTCTACCCTCTGAGGATTAACTTCTCCTATGACTCTCGTGGCCAAACCAGGTCCGGGGAATGGCATTCTCTGGTAAATTTCTTCTGGCAGTCCCAGCTCTCTGGCCACATCTCTTACCTCAGGTTTATAGATTTCTCTCAGAGGCTCGATAACTTGAAATCCATAATCTCCGGGGTCGATTCCTATTTGTTCCAGAACGTTATGCTGAGTCTTAATACCTCTTTCAGTTTCTGAGACGTCCGCCGCTATCGTGCCCTGAATGAGGTATGAAGCTCTATTCTCTTTTATTGCCTTTCCCAGTGTCTTATAAAAAGTATCTCTAAATTTTTTCCTTTTCTCTTCGGGATCCTCGATTCCTTTAAGCGCTTTGAAGAATTCGTCTCTGGCGTCAACTATCTTAACTTTTACACCTAAATTTCCAAACTCTTGGGAGACTTTCCTGGGTTCACCTTCCCTCATCAGCCCGTCATCAATAAAAATAACAATTAGTTTTTCTCCCAGCGCTTCGTGTCCTAGAAATGCACAGGCCACGCTATCCACTCCCCCCGAGGTAGCTACTACAGCATTCTTGTCTCCCACAATTTTCTTTATCTGTGAGATTTTCTCTTCGATAAATTTCTTCGCTTCCCACGCCATTTAAACATCCTCCTTTCCCCCTCACCCTAACCCTCTCCCCCAGGGGAGAGGGTACGTGCGAGGATGGTTCATTCTAATTATTCTGTGAGGCGCCGATAGTACTGTTTGATCAGCTGTTCATATATTTCTGGATATTTTTCTTTAAGGGCTTCCAGAAGTTCCTGGCGAAATTCCTCGGGCGGTTGGTACTCGTGAGCTTCGGGAATTTTTACATAGCCTTCTCTGAATCCCATCCTCCCTCCAGGAAGCGTCCCTCCTCTTGGCTGAAGGAAACCCACAAAGGGCTTTCCGGCTCTTTTTGCTATTTCCATCAATTTTTTAGAAGCAGAAGCAAGGCCTTCTTTACCCTGAGCCAGATAATAGAGAGCTTCTCTCTCCTTTTCCAGGGCAGGCTCGGTCTTTTTCTTCTCCAATTCTCCAGAAGCTTTATCCATTGCCGAAGAAGCTTTCTCCATATTAGAGATAATTTGTGGGCCAATGGCGGAAGTTTTGCCGGAAAGTTCCTCTAACTTCTGCCTCAGTCCTCCCGTGCGGCTTTCCAGTTCTTTCTGTTTTTTGGCCAGATTTTCAAGTTCCTGGAGATCTTTTTCTTCGAACACTTCCATTACTTCTTGTTCAAACTCTAGTAATTTTGCTATCTCTTCTTCTTTCTCTCGGAGAGCGGTAGTCTTCTCTCCAGTTTCAGAAATATCTCTCTCTTTCGCTTCCCAATTTTCCCTCATGGATAGAAGGCTCTTCTGTTGTGGGGTTAACTCTTCCTCTTCTTCTTTTTCCTCGGACAATTTAGATAATTCAATTGAAATTTTCTGTTTTTCCTTTTCCACCTGAAGGATGAAATTATCTATAATCCCCGACATACCATTCAGGCGTCCGATAGTTTCTTTTAATAACTCTCTTGCCCGGCGAGGAGTCTCCTGGGACAGCTCGCTGAGAACTTCCTCCATTCTCCTCAACACTATGGACAGGTTCTGATAGAGAGCAGGATATACTTTTATGTACTTCAATTTGTCTTTCAAGTTTTCTTGTAATTCTTTCGCTTCTCTTATTACTCCCTCTTGTAACTTAGCTAATTTCTTTAACAAGGCCTCTTGCTTCTTAAACAAAGCTTCCAACCGTTTCTTATCCAGTTGATTAGTGCGTTCAATCAATTTTTTCTCTTCGGCAATTAGTTTTTCTAATTCCTGAGAATATAAATTTACCTGTTGCGATAGTTGGGATGACTTGCCAAAAGATGGCACCTGATTGGCAGCAGCTTGCAACACGGCCATTGTCGAGGAAAGCGTTTTAAGTAAGTTCTTCGCTATGTTCAACGCAGCTTCCAGGTCTCCCTTAAGAATCTGGTCGGCCATCTTTTCTATATCGCCGGCCATCTCTCCCAGCTGGAGACTCTTGACCGCATCCTGATTGATGAATTCTTCCGGCAAAGTTTCTGGAAGCTGCGAGAGACTTTTTGCCAGCTTGGCCATAAGTTTTGTGATTTCCGCCAGACTCTTCTTAAGTTCCTCCAATTTCTGTTTATCTATTTCTTTTCCCATTTCTTCTAACTTCTGAGTAAGGTCTGACTGATTATCTAATAACTCCTGGGCCGTGCCCAGCACGTCGCGCATTTTCTCGTCCTGGAGAAGGTTCTCAGCCAAAAGAGACATCTTTTCCAGTTCGGAAATGATCTCTTCTTGACCGTTCTTCACCTTTTCCATATGCTCTTTCCTGTCGGCGCTTGTTGCTTTCATTGCTTCAGAAATTTTAGATAAAACTTCTGCCATTTTTTCATCTTTCAGATACTGTAGGTTCCCTTCCATGTTTTCATATTCTGCATATACTTGAGAATTGCCCAAAGGATCGGCTTCCATGCGAGGAAGGAGCTTCTGTAAATACTTAAGCAAGTCTTCGGTGGACTTCTCGATTTTTCCCTGGTCGGCCTGGATGCTTTTCAACTCTTCCACACCTTGTATTTCCTCCCAATCTTCTACTCTACCCTTGGCTAGAATCTGGTCTCCCAGAATACGTAATATCTCCTCCCTGAAATGGTGCTCCATCTGTTCAATCTCTTCGTGTTCCTTGAGGTAACTGAATACTTCCAGATAATAAGTCTGGGAGAGGCTACTTTTCGGCCCAGATATGGCATCGTTATCCCAGGCTTCCAGGTAATAACTGATCAGCTCGCCAGGACGTAACTGCAGATTTTCCAGCTCCCACTGGTAGTCGCGGAGTTTCTGACCCACCGCAGGTTCAAATCTTTCAATCCTTTTTCTCTCCGGCTGCATCGACTGATAACTTTCCCCTCTCAATTTCTGGTATACAAGGTCTATCTGGGTTAGGCCAAAGTCATCGCTCGCCTCATAAGCAAGTTCAACTTTGCTCTTCTCTGAGACTGTCAAGTCGGAACCAGGGGCAATAATCTTTATCTGAGGGGGACTGTCGAGAAGTGTCCTTATGTAGTGCTTAATTGGACGAGGATTCGTATAGCCCTGATTATCTTCTACCTCTACCCAATAGACCCTTTCGCCAGTGAGAACCAAACCTTCCTTAAGGTACAAATCTCTCTCAATTTTGAGAGGCAGTCTCTTCCCATCATCGGTCAGAAGAAATCCTTTTCTTATGGGCTTATTGGCTTTCAAAGTCATTTGCACTTGAGTTCCCAGCAGGGCCTCAAGGTCTCCACTGGTCTTCTCCACCTTTAACTCAGGCAATCTGGTATAAGAAGGATAGATGTATTTGAGAGAAATGTCTCCTACTTCCGGAAGAACAACTACGCTGATTGAATAAGCCTGTGTACGCAAATCTTTCCATTTAATAAAATAATCTATCGGGTGAGTAACCTGCGAGAATTTATAGGAGAACTTGCGGACTTCTCTTGGTGAGTATGCTTCTCTAACCATTTTCGCTCTTTGCCAGTTCCCTCCCGAAATCTTATATATTAAGTACGGAGTCCCCCCTCTCTGGAAAATCTCCGCTGCAATCTCCTGACTTTCGCCATATAGCACTTCTACATTCCCCGGAGTAATCCTGAGCATTCGATTCACCTGTTCATAATCCAAGGGCCGCAATAGTCGGGGAAGCGAAAAGGGGAGAATACGCGGTGGGAAGAAGAGAAGAAACGAGAAAATAAGAAAAACTGAAAGACTTATAAAGAAAAATTTCTTGAGACGCTTCATGTCTTCTACCTTAAAAGTGTTAACTATTCTCACCTTTTGGGAAGTCCTTGTAATAAGTTCGCCGATCAAAGCTTTAGATACGTAGACTTCACCTGCTGAGCTTGCTATGGGAAAGAGTTGTATGGAATTTATCAAATCGTCTCTTAACACGGGGTACCTTTTCTGAATTTTGAGCGCAATTTTGTTTTCGCTTAAAGAGGAAAGTAAAGGAACCATAATAAATTTCACTAAGAGAATAATAATAGAAATAATAAGACCTATAAGAAAATAGAGGCGTATTTTGGAATTAAGAGAAATCGAATAGTCTAAAATGCCAAGAACTATTACCAATCCCATAAGAATGGAAAAAGACAAAAGAATCCCTTCAATCAAAGTTTTGATTCTTATCCACCTTCTGACTTTACTAATTATTCTAATCAATTGGAAATAGGCGTCGACCATCTTTTCCTCTTACATCATACCGCTTCTGCGGCGAATATACCATTCTATACCTAGCAATATACAGAAAATAAGAAAAATAGAAGGATTGTTCCACACAGCCGCTACTCTTTTCACTACGGGTGCAGTCTTACTTACTTCTGGTAAAATGATTTCTTCTGATCTAATATTGCTGATATGAAAATATTTTCCTTCTGTTAGATCCGCCAGTTCTATCAAAAGTGGCTCGTTCAGTTGAGCATTTTCCCACTCCAGAGAAGGAATGGCTACTTTACAGGAAATAGTGTCCCTGCCCAGAACTTTTGAACCTTCCCAGGCTGTAGCAGTAAATGTATACTTTCCTTCTTGCTCGGCTAAATAATTAGTTCCGTATTCCCCCCGCTTATCTTTTGCTAAAGCGCTCCCTAAATCGATCTTCTTTCCTGAAGGGTCCACCAATTCTAAATAGACCCGTCCATGTTCGCTGGGCCTATAGTATCGATCAAACACCATAACCGATAAAATAATCTCTTCTCCTTTTGCGTAGGTTTTCTTATCTGTATCTAAATGGACGAGTTTTAGCTGGGGAGATTTCACCAGCCAGTGGACAGCCTGATGCCAGAACCGTTCATAGTGGGCACCTGTGCCGCCTCGTGCCCGCGCCTGAAAACGCCACCGCCAGGTACTGTTAGAAGCCACACTCATTACTCTTCCTTTGCCTTTTTCCCAGATAGCAAGTATTACCAGATTTCCATACTTATTTTTTATTAAAGGGTGGACTCCCAAAACAATGGCATCAGGCTTCGGCCTTAACAGACGATTGCAGCCATCTAACTCCGGCATCCCTGCCCATATCTGGCTATTCTCTCCCGGGTTGTCGGATAGCTTCAAAATTGGATGCGTGGTTTCTCTGGCCAACATTCTAAACTTGCCATCTATAATGTTTCCACCTATATCCTCCATTTCCACCGGCAATATCTCTCCCACTGGCGTTCCCTTATATCTTCCCCGGGCAAAGGAATTATCTCCACCTATCATCAGAAAGCCTCCCCCTGTTTCCATGACAAATTTTCGAATGTTCTCCAGATAAATTTTGGGGATCCCGAAGCGGGTATAGGTAAAATTTTCAAATATGAGTAAATCGAAGTTAAATATCTGTTTAGTAAATATTTCTGTTGTAGGAAAGGGAATCAAGGATAGCTGATTTTCCGGCACAATGGAAATATTTTCCGGATTACGTAAAATTATGAAAGAGACAAGTTCTATGCTGGGGTCGCTGTTCAAAGCAGTCCTTAAAAATTTATATTCCCAGCTTGGTTGCCCACAGATGTAGAGAATTCTAATTTTATCCCGCAGGACCTGGAGGCTGAAATCTTTTCTATTATTGGCAAAGGAGATTTCACCACTATAAGAGGGAATGGAAACCGTATAGTGGGAAGAACCTATCCAGCGGGGAGTGAAGCGTAAACTCAAAGAGACCTCATTTCCCTCTTCTGGCATGCGAACTTTCTTGGTCTGCAGTATTTCCGTCTCTCTCTTCAAAATAACCGATATCTCCTTATTTTCAAATCCGTAGCTTCTTATCTTCACCCCTATTTCTGTGGGAATATTCTTGAAAACAAAATCGCTAACTTGAACTTGGGAAATTTGCAGGTCCTTGAATTTTTGAGGGTCCCCCACACCTACGGAAAAAATGGGGGCATCAATCTTTTCAGTTACCAGAAGGGGATCTATTCCCGCGTTATGAGCCCCGTCTGTAAATAGGAAAATTCCCGCCAATCTTTGGCCACGAAGTTCTTCTTCTAAACCGCTCAGAGCCTGGCCAATATCTGTCGATTTCCCTTGAGGAATCGACTGCAGGATTTCCTCTGTTGTAGCCCGTTGGCAAAGGGAGGCAAAAGTAAAAAAGAGAAGATTATATCTCTTTCTTAATCCTTCTACCAGAGGACCTTTCAGAAATTCTTTGACCAGAGAGAACCGGGAAACGGGATCCTTCACTTCCATGCTGCTTGAGGTATCTATCAAAAAAGCAACATTTGCTTCTTCGGCTGGCTCCTCCTCTATAGTTTTTACTGGCTCAAGCAGGAGAAACACCAGGAGGAGATAAATTGACAGTCTCAAGATAAAAAATAGACCTTTTCTTTTCCCTATCCATTTGAAATTCCAGTATAACAGAACTACTAAGGCAAGGATGGCAACTATTATCAGCCACAGTCTATTAGGGTCTAAAGAAAAATGGAAAGTACCCACAGTTAGTTTCCTCTCAACAAAACATAATGGTAGTGCAGTCCTTTATGGGTGTCCCGATAAATCGGGGCCCCACACTACAAAGATTTCTTTAGGGAGCTGTCTTACGAGTTTTTAGCTTCTGTTGAATATATGGTTGATGAATGGCATCCCTTTTATATGTGCCAGTTAAAGAATAGATAACAATGTTTAAGAACAGTTTTATTGCTTCCAATCTCTGCAATTCTCCACCGGGAACACATTCGTAAAGCCAGTTCCCTAATCTATCTCTGACCCAAGCTCCTCCCAGGTCATTCCGGGAGTAGATTACCACTGTTTGGCCATCGATATCGATGCCTTCCAGATAAGGATTGCCTACCCTTCGGCCAACCACACTAGGCGATAGATAGAAGGAACGAAAAACGGCATGGTCTGGAGGAATCCTTTTTAGCTTCCCATCAGGAAAGAGCTTTTCCATTTCCCTGTGCACTGCCCTGTTGAATCCGAGATTTGTCTCTTCCGAAGCATCGTCTATGAACAGTAGGCCTCCACAGGATAAGTAACGTCTAAGATTCTCTATTTCTTGTGCAGTGAAGGGAGCAAATTCCTCCTTGCCGGCCAAATACAGAAAAGGAGAGAAAAAAAGTTCTGGATCATTCAATGATAAATCTCTTTTTGCTATTTGAACCTTCACGCTGGTAGTTGTCGTCAGGTAATGTAGAATTTCCTTATATGCCGTAGGGTAGGGATCCCAATCTCCTCCTTTATAGCGCAATTGGCTGAACACAAACCTGTCCCTCTGTTGAGCCACAAGAGGACTGGCAATCAGATTACAAATAACCATACCTATAACCAGTAACGAGCCCGGCTTTTTGTTTACCATTACAAATTACCTTTTTTTTCGCGTGGATTCGCCAAAAAAACCTCCAAAAATAAGAATCCTACTAAAAGAAAAGTTAAATTTTTGGATATTTCCTTTCCGTAAAGAAGTTGTAAAATCTCCTTTTCCAAATTAGTCAAGTCATCGATTATCTTAATAGGCGCAGCGGGAAAAAGTTTTCTTATTTCCTTAGTTGCCATTTTGTCCAGATTAGACTCATCACTTTCTATATTGAGGTTAACAGCCAGATATCTGTTATTCCATTTTCTATCCCTTATATACGAGAGTTGATAGATACCAGGCATCTCCACAGGCCCAAATTCTACGCCAGAGAAATCTCTATTCTGGACGGGAATCATTGAAAACTTTTTTCCCCGAGGGTCTATTATTTCTACAGATGGAGGTAATTTCCCCGGACCCAGTTCGTAGCTTATATCCTGGCCAACAAGAAAACTTCTCCCAGAGCCTTCCCTTAAAGTAGACAGAGCCAGATAACTAACCATCTGTTGAATTAGAGGTAAAAAGACTGGTTTGGCAGGCAAGTTATTCCAATCCCTATCCAAAGTAGAAGTGAACAGAAACACCCTGCCTGCCCCGGGATAAGACAGTTCGCCTTCGACAAGTAGAGGCATATCGCCTTCAAGGCCGAGAACTACCTTTGCCCAAGGTTTAACCTGAGTGGGAAAGTACTGGTAAAAGCTTGCTCGGGTTAAATCTCCCTCTTTTCCTTGGGCAAAAACCTTTAGGATAGGGTGAGTAAAGTCTTGAAAATTAATCGTGTTAAATTTTTTTTCTCCTTTAGATTTCTCTTTAACTTCCATCAACTGAGCTGGCAGGAGATTGCCCAAAGCGAGATTATATTCATGAGCATTAACATTATCGCCCAGGGAGAAGACGACTCCCCCTCCTTCCCGCACAAAACTCATCAGTCCGGCTGTTAAGGAGCTGGTAACCTTTCCCACATTAGCCAGGAAGATTACGGAGAAATCATCTAATTTCTCGCGGGGAAACTCATCCAGCGTTACCACCTTAACAGACAACGGTGACTGTATATTGGAAACTTCCGACGTGATCGGCGAAAGGCCGAGCGTCAGGTAGAACGTCTCACTGGAAAAAGAAGAAATTCCCGGATCCCCATCAATCAGCAGCACTCTAATTTTCTCTGATGCTTCTGTTTTAAAGTAGAATCTGTCGTCACAGGGCAGACTATCTTCCTGAACCTCTACCTTCCCCAGATAAGTCCCCTCTTCAGGAAAATCGTAGAAGAAATCTTTAGTGGTCTCTCTTCCTGCTTTTAACTCCATAAAGCCCTGGCCTATTTTCTCTCCACTTTCTCTACCAATCTGAAAGCTGCCCTGGGGCTTAAGAAAAACCGAAACAAACAGACGGGAAATGTCTTCTTTAGAATAATTTCTTATTTTAGCTGATATTTGGGAAGTTTCTCCCAAAGTCAGTCGGCGACAATCGGCTCCTGATACGGCGACGTTGGAAAGTAACCCACTATTTAAATCGATAATAATAAACTTCACGTCCGGGTCGAATTCTTTTATGCTCTTTCCATCGATCCCCGGCCACCCGTTAATTGCCAAATCTGTAATCAGGATAATCTCTCTATTTGGTGATGAGGATTCCTGGAGAATTTTATATGCCTGAGAGACCCCCGGCAGGAGATGCGTAGGACGGAAACTCAAACTGCTTTCGTCCAACCTCTGCCGAAGAATCTGCCTGTCGTCACTGAGATAAGAGACTAAAGGTTTCACTTCATCAGAAATCAAAAAGATTGCTGCTCGGTCGCCTCTTTTAGCCATTTTAAGAATGCGTCTGGCTACTTTCTTGGCCAGAGCAAAACGGGATTCTCCTTCTTTCATATATCCCATAGAATAAGAATTGTCGATAAGAATTACACTGGACCGTGAGACCCCTTCTACCTGGGCAAACAAAGGCATTCTCCTCACCACAGGCCTGGCAAAAAGAAGAGTTAATAGGAGAAGAATAAGAGACCTCAATATAAGTAAAATTAGTTGCTTTAATTTAAACTTTCTTACTACCGTTGTGGAGGCTAATTTAATAAACCTAACAGAAGAAAATGGGGAAGTTATCGGCCTTCTTCGGGAGAGGAGATGGATAAGTATGGGGATGGAAACTACTGGCAATCCCCACAGGAACGACGGGTTTAAAAATGTTATATTCATTTATCACCTTAACATCTTTCTTCTGGCAAGGTATGCACCCAGGGCAAAATCGAGAGGAGTTTTTGTGTTAATAAGACAATAATCTATATCGCTTCTCAGACAACTTAACTTGTATGTCTCCACAAATTTCCTTAATATATTCTTATACCTTTTCCGGATAATCTCCGGATGAGTAAGAACTCTCTTTCCATTCTCCATATCCTCCAGCCAGAGTACATTAGTAAAGGGAAGTTCCAGCTCGGCAGGATCGAGAAGGTGAAAGACGATCACTTCGTGTTTCTTAAACCGGAAGTACTTCAGAGCATTCAGAACTTTTTCCTGTTCATCCAGGAGGTCAGAGATGAGAATAATCAATCCCCTGCGTTTGGTATATTGCCCCAGCTCTTGAAGAGAGCGGTTTATTCCTGTTTGTGAAGATGAGACCAGTTTTTCCAGCTCGTCCAATATTAGCGAAAGGTGCCCTCTGCTCTGTCGAGGAGGAATATATTTCTTAATATTCTCGTCAAAAGTGGCCAGTCCCACCGAGTCCTGCTGTCTGAGCATCAGGTAAGCTAACGAGGCTGCTAAATAGGAGCCATACTGAAGCTTAGTTATCCCCTTGCTCATATATCCCATAGAGGCGCTTCTATCAAGGAGAATATATCCTTTCAGGTTTGTCTCTTCCTGATATTGTTTCACAAAGTATTTGTCTTTCCTTCCGTAGACCTTCCAATCCACATGTCTGGTTTCATCCCCTGGCGAGTATTCCCTGTGCTGTGCAAAATCGAGACTGAAACCTCTGTAAGGACTCTGGTGCAGTCCGGCAATAAATCCCTCAACCACAAATCTCGCTCTGAGAAGCATGGATGAAAGTTTAGCCACAATCAGCGGGTCAATATAACTTCTCCTCGGCTCTTCCACTTTCAACTCCTATCCCGACCTGGTAAAATCAAGCTTCGGGAATTTCCTTTAGCAGTCTGTCTATTACCTTATCGGTACGCACGCCTTCAGCCTCGGCATTAAAATTGAGTATGATACGGTGTCGCAGGACGGGGTGAGCTAATGCCTTGATGTCTTCTACCGAGACATTGAAGCGACCATTAAGGATTGCCCTGGCCTTTCCCCCCAAGATCAAGTTTTGTGAACCCCGGGGACTTCCTCCCCAGCTGACCCACCTTTTGATGAATTCCGGGGCTTTGGATGAAGATGGTCGGGTAGCTGTCACCAGATTTACTGCGTAATTAACCACGTACTCGGAAGCGGGGACCTTGCGCACAATCTCCTGTAAATGTATTATCTCTTTAGCATTGAGAGCTTTTATCAATTTCGCCTGGAAACTGGAGGTGGTTTTATTGACGATTTCTTTTTCTTCTTCATACTTAGGGTAGTCAATATTTACCTCAAAAAAGAAGCGGTCGAGCTGTGCTTCGGGCAAAGGATATGTCCCCTCCTGCTCAATAGGATTCTGGGTAGCTAACACGAAGAAGGGAAGTTCTAAAGGGTAAGTATTTCCACTGGCAGTAACCTTATACTCTTGCATCGCTTGCAGAAGCGCAGACTGAGTTTTGGGAGGAGTACGATTAATCTCGTCAGCCAGGATTATGTTGGCAAAGACGGGTCCTTTGATGAAGCGAAAACCTCTTTTTCCTGTGGAAATATTCTCTTCAATCACATCCGTTCCCGTGATGTCAGAAGGCATAAGATCCGGGGTAAACTGAATTCTCTGGAATTTCAAATCGAGAATCTCGGCAATCGTAGAGATTAACATTGTTTTGGCCAGACCAGGCACGCCCACAATTAGACAATGACCCCGGGCAAAAAGAGCAATCAGGAGCTGTTCAATAACTTCGTCCTGCCCCACAATTATCTTATGGAGCTGTTCCAGAATCGATTTTCGCCCCTGGGCTAGCTTCTCCACTAATTTCAAATCTTCTTTTTCTTCACGATTAACCATAGAATTCCTCCTCTATAAAGCTTTTTATTATTATACCCCATTTCTACCCTGTTTTCAAGTCGAATTTTGCGTTATATAAGCAGTGTAAGGGCCTGATTTATCGGGACGCCCACAAAGGGCTACACTACTGGCAAGTTTTTGAGAGGAGTGTTTATTTAACCGCGAGGATGGAATTTTTTGTGTAGGTCTTTGAGACGCTCGCGGGTCAGGTGGGTATATATCTGGGTGGAGGAGATATTTTCATGTCCCAACATCTCCTGAATTGCACGCAGATCAGCACCCCGCTCCAAGAGATGAGTGGCAAAGGAATGCCTTAAGGTATGGGGCGTTATATCTTTAGTTATTCCAGAAAGTGTAGCGTATCTCTTAATTATCTTCCAGAATCCCACACGAGAAAGTTTTTTTCCTGAGGGATTTAAGAAGAGACTCTTCGGTTGCCGCGTGGACGTCCTGGAGAGTGCTTTATGGGCAGACCTCACCTTTTTCAAATAGATATTAATGAACCTAATTGCCTCAGAACCGATGGGAACAATGCGTTCTTTTCCCCTCTTGCCAATACACCGTAAATAGCCCAATTTGAGATTAACGTCTTCCATTTTGAGATTAATAATTTCTGACACCCTCATTCCCGTAGCATAAAGGAGTTCCATCATTGCCCTGTCTCTGATTCCTCCAGGGGTATTAGAAGGAGGAGCATTTAGCAATGCTTCTACTTCGGCAAAAGTCAAAACTTTGGGTAGTTTCAGCCCGAGGTGCGGGGAATCTAAATTTTCGGTGGGATCCGTTTCGCAATAGTTATCTGATACCAGGAAGCGATGGAACATTTTTATTGAAGTTATTACCCTGGCTAACGAGGAAGGCGATACATACTTCCTCTTAATCAGTAAAAATTCCATAACGTCGCTATGGTTAACGGCAGTGGCAATTTTGCCATTCTCTTCCAAATATTTAATGTACTGCGACAGATCTCCCTGGTAACCTAACTTTGTATTTTTCGACAGACCTTTTTCCACTTCTATATAGTTGATAAATTCGTCGAGAAGCCTGGAATTTTTCATGTTATAAAGGGGTTGCTGTGAAGTTCCTGGCTAACGGTAGTCGACGGGCCGTGGCCAGGATAAATAATCAAATTTTCTCCCAGGGATAAAATCTTTTTTATCGAATTCAAAAGTACTTCCTCGGAACCTCCGGGCAAGTCGAAGCGACCAATGGAACCTGAGAAAAGCGTATCGCCAGTAAAAATGGAATCATCCAGCAAAAGAGAGATTCCTCCCGGCGTATGTCCGGGAGTATGGAGAACCTTCAATTTCATTTCTCCGCATTCAATTACATCCCCATCTTTAATGAAAGTATCTGCCGCAGGCGAGGAGGATTCCATGGGAAAAATGAGAGGAAGAATACTGTTGCTTTTCGCAAGCAAGGGAGCGTCGTATGGATGAATCAAAATTGGGGCATTAGTGTACTCTTTGATTTTGCGGTTGGCACCTACGTGGTCTGGATGTCCGTGAGTATTGACGATATAGTTAATGGAGATATTCTTTTGTCTAATAAACTTAATTAACCGCGACCCTTCTGCACCGGGGTCAATAATCAGTCCTTCTCTTTTATCAGGATCATAAACAATATAACAATTGGCCTCCATGGGACCAACTGTGAATATCTTTACCATATTTTATTAAGCTTCTTCTTTGGGGCTAAGTAGCTTTTCTCTTAGAATCTTATCAATTTCCTCGGCGACCCCCGGGTTCTCTTTCAGGTAAGTCTTACTATTTTCTCTTCCTTGCCCGATTCTGTTTCCTTTGTAAGAAAACCAGGTTCCACTCTTCTCAATCAGGTTATTTTCCAGAGCAACATCCAATAGGGAACCCTCCCTGGAGATGCCCTGATCATACATCATATCAAACTCCGCCTTGCGGAATGGTGGAGCCACCTTATTTTTGGATACTTTAACTCTTATGCGATTACCTACATCGATATCTCCCGCCTTAATAGCGCCTATGCGACGAATGTCCAATCTAACAGAGGAATAAAACTTCAATGCTCTCCCTCCTGGAGTCGTCTCTGGATTGCCAAACATCACGCCTATCTTCTCTCTTATCTGATTGATAAAAATTACACAGGTCTTAGATTTAGATATAGCAGCCGTAAGTTTCCTGAGAGCCTGAGACATCAACCTGGCCTGTAAGCCGACCTGTGCGTCGCCCATTTGACCCTCGATTTCTGCCCTGGGCACCAGAGCAGCCACACTGTCGATTACAATTACATCAACAGCTCCACTACGAACCAGAGTCTCGGTAATCTCCAGAGCCTGCTCGCCATTATCGGGCTGGGAAATCAGGAGGTTCTCGATGTCCACTCCCAACTTATTGGCATAAGCCGGGTCCATGGCGTGCTCGGCATCTACGAAAGCAGCTGTTCCTCCCAATTTTTGAGCATTGGCGATTATCTGGAGGGAGAGAGTAGTCTTACCTCCCCCTTCCGGACCGAAGATTTCCACCACTCTTCCTTTAGGAACTCCACCCACTCCTAAAGCTACGTCTAATGATAGGGCGCCAGTGGGAATCACTTCCACTTCTCCCTTATAAGCCTCAGCACCCAGTCTCATTATCGTTCCTTTCCCGAACTGTTTTTCAATCTGAGATACTGCCACTTCTAACGCTTTTACTTTCTCATTTTTTCCCATTTTTTCCTCCTTCTAGAAAATGCGTCGGTACAATTTCCTCCTCCCGTTTTCCTTTTTTCTATAGTGTGTGAATTATGTGTAAAATAATATTAGTCACTACCCCGGCATAAATATCATCAAGCATTATCCCCAGCCCTCCGGCAAGCATTTCCAACTTCTTTATGGGATAGATCTTGATTACATCCAGAAGCCGGTAAATAACAAACCCTACGATCATCAAGCCAAGCGTTTTGGGCAAAAAAGCCATAGCGATGAAGTATCCACACATCTCATCAATAACTATTTTAGGAGAATCGATTTCTCCTAGGATATTTTCTGCCCAGTGAGAAATTATCGTCCCGCCAATAATTAAACATAAAATGAGCATCCAGTAGAAGGGAACGGTTGTAGGGAGAAGGGCATAGAGCAGAAATGCTACCAGTGTTCCCATTGTTCCTGGAGCAACTGGCGAATATCCAACAAAAAAACCCGTAGCCAAGAATCTAATAAGCCACTCCATTTTTTCCTCTCTATCTTCATATTTTACTACTTATTTCCTCAAAAAGTATATGTTTATTTTTGAAAATGTAATTGAATCCTGAAATCACGGTCAAAATGGTAACCACAAGCATCAGCCAATAAGGTGCGCTATCTAAAATATAGCCAAGAACTCTTTTCCAACCCAGGAAAGTCTGTAACTCCAATGCGCTGGTCTGCCAATAATTCCTCAACAAAGCATTGACAATAAGAATTATCAAAATAGTAATAATGACTACCATTTGTGAGGTTGTCTTGAATTTTCCAGAAAGGGAAGCCGGAATTATGGTCCCCCTGGATGCCGCCACACTTCTTAATCCGGTTATTATGAATTCGCGACTGATTACCAGGATAACCATCCAGGCAGGGATTGACAGCTCCCTTAACTGAACGAAAGAAATGAAAGCAGCAGAAACTATCAATTTGTCAGCGAGAGGATCTATGAACTTTCCAAAATTAGTTACTTCCTCTCGATGGCGGGCAATAATTCCATCATACAAATCGGTAAGCGCCGCCAGAATAAAAATTATAAGAGCGGCTACCCGGGTATAAATATTACCTACAAACATAAAAAGTATGAAAAAGGGAATGACAATTATTCTTCCCATAGTAAGTTTGTTGGCTAAAGTCATTTATTGTCTTCTCTTTGCAATTCGTCTTCTACTGCTTCTATTTTTTCCTCTGGCGCAGGCCGTCTCTGTTCTATCTTAATCAAGTCCTTTCCCTCTAATCTAGTGAAAACAAACTCATTAACATCCCCTATACTTCCAGAAACAGTATCCACCTCTTCTCCATTCACGTATAGCCTGATACCGCCTACGTTTCCGACGCGAACAATCATTCCATTTTTTGCAACCCATTTTCTATTTTCGCCAGGAAACAGTGTTCCTTCAAAAGAGACCGCCCCGTCCCCGACTACTCGTAGCCAGGTCTTATCATTTATTTCCGCTACCATTGAAATATCTTGTGCAATGTCAGTGGCGAGACCCGTTCCTGCTTTCACCTGTGGGGATAATTGCCGCATAGCCAAACGCAGCCAAAAAATGGCCAAAAGGCCAGCCGCTACAATCACTACTACAGCCAGGACAAATGGAATGAGACTCTTCCTGGTAAATATAAATCCAGCAAACCCTTTCCCGGGTAGCGATTCCCCTTCTCCACACCGACTAACGACAATAGGAAATTCAGGATTGAGGTCCATTCTGTCTTTTCGTCCCGAATGCTCTTTCTTATAAGCATGGACAATCGCTTCCGCGTCCAGCCCCAGGTAGCGGGCATAACTTCTGATAAATGAAACTACGTAAACCTTTGCTGGAAAGACATCGTATTCTTCTTTCTCCAATGCTTCCAGGTACTCCCTGCTTATTTTAGTCTCCTGCGAAACCTGCTGTAAACTAATCTCTTTACACCGCCGAGCTTCCTGGAGTATTTTACCAATATTTTCTGGCATTTCCGTCCCTACCATTTTTAGAGCAAACTTACACTCTCCAGTTGCCATTGAAAGATAGTTTGTGAAGAGCTATTGGAATTTCAGCTAAAAAACAAGGACGACTTTTTCTCTTTCAAGCAAATCAATGTTCGACGAGCGAAGCGAGAAGTTTTGATTTGCGCGCCTCGAGAGTCCGAAGTTTTTTGGCGTTAAAAAATTCCTCAAGCGATGAACAAACTATCTTTCTCACAAAACCTTGCCTAAGGGGATTCGAATACTTGCGCTTCTAAAGGTATTTCAAACTCAAAAATTTCATCATTTACTTCAGCATTCTTTACAATATTTTCCAGACGAGTAGAAACCACCGTATAACTATTGCTAACCTCTGTCTCCACTGGTACCCAATGCTCTTTGGAAACTACAAGAACTATCTCCACTCCATTTCCAACTTCTGGAACCAACTTAATTTTATAGCCTTCATTTCTTTCTTCTACGACCTCTTTTGTATAGTCCTCTAGCTCTCCAATCTTAGCTGCCCAAAAGAAAAGACCTAAATTCACTCCCATTAACTCTTCCAATCTGCCAACGGACTGGATGGAAACCTGATTGTAATCAGGTAAATAGAACCAGACCTTCTTGCCATTGCATACAATGATTTGTGAATAAGGTTGAATGTACTCAGCGTATAGTTTATCGGGCACTCTAAATTTTATTGAACCTGTAATCAGTTTTTCTTCCAGAGTAGCTTTTATCAGTATTTTTTGCTGGAAGTCGAAACTCCCTGTTTCTATCTTTCTTCTTTCAGTCTCCAGTTTTTTCAGAATATGGGAAATTGTCTCGCTCTGTGAAAAGCCTTGTATAGAAATCAGAAAAGTCAAAGAGAGAAAAACCAGACCTATTTTAGTTATCTTCATCCTTTTCTATCTTTCGCCAGTAGTCTTCAATTTTATCTAAAAATATCTGGCGTGGTTTAGAACCCTGTTGAGGACCGATAAGTCCTTTGGTCTCCATTAAGCTTATAAGGTTTGTTGCTTTTCCGTCGCTAATATGTAATGCTCCCTTGAATAGGGAACTGGACGCCTGTCTTCTTTCCAGGGTCAATCTCAGAGCCTGTTTAAATAATTTTCTAATTTCCTGGTCCTCTTCCTCTTTCTCTCCCGTGATCTTTGTCAACTGGAATAGGTCTTCAGTATATGTCATTTCTCCCTGTTGTTTAATAAAGTTTACAATCCTGTTTATCTCTTCTGCACTTACAAATGCTCCTTGCAGGCGTATCGGTTTTGCCTCTCCCGGAGCAAGAAAGAGCATATCCCCGCGTCCCAGGAGGTTTTCTGCTCCGTTCATATCCAGAATTGTCCTAGAATCAACCTTAGAAATCACCTCGAAGGCCAGGCGCGCCGGAAGATTTGCCTTAATAATGCCCGTGATTACATTTACCGAGGGCCGTTGTGTGGCCAGCACAAGATGGATTCCCACTGCTCTGGACATCTGGGCTAAGCGGATTATCACTTGCTCGACTTGATTGGGAGCTGTAGCCATTAGGTCAGCGAGTTCGTCAATAATAATGACTATAAAAGGAATTTTCTCCCCTTCTTCTTTAAACTTTTGGTTATATTCGAATATATCACGAGTCCCGGTAGCAGCGAAACTTCGATAACGATTTTCCATTTCGCCTACAATCCATTTTAACGCTGCCACAGCGTGTTTTACGTTCGTAACCACGGGACTTTTCAAGTGGGGAATCCCATTATAAATCGGTAATTCTACCATTTTGGGGTCGATTAAGAGAAATTTGACTTCCTCAGAAGTGGCTTTGTATAGAATGGACAGGATTATCGTGTTAATCGATACCGTTTTACCCGAACCTGTAGCCCCTGCAATCAGGAGGTGGGGCATCTGGTTCAAATCAGCAATGTATGTCTTTCCCGCTACCGTCTTACCTAAAGCAAGCGAAAGGAGGGAGGCAGCTTTCTTAAATTCGGGAGATTGCAGAAGTTCTTTTATATATACCAATGCCATACTTTGATTGGGGATTTCTATGCCGATGGCAGCCTTTCCCGGAACAGGAGCCAATATCCTTATGCTTTGTGTCCGTAACGTCAAAGCTAGATCGTTAGACAAATTCTTCACGCTGCTCACCTTTATTCCTGGAGCCAGTTCCAGTTCGTAACGCGTAATTACAGGTCCTGGATGAATCTGTGATACCTTAGCCGAGATGCCGAAATTCTTGAGGGTCTTTTCCAAAACCTCGGCGTTATTTTTTAATTCTTCCTCCCTTTCGCTGAGATCTGTCCGCGGTGGGTCGTTGAGGAGATCTATGGGAGGAAGTTCGAAAGTGAGTGCACCTAGAGGAGAAACTGGAGAAACAGACTCAACTTTCTCCTGGGGAGAGACTTTCCTGTAGGAATCGGGCTTTACCTCTTCCATGGTAGTCAAGCGCTTTCTTATCGGAGTTGTAGGCCGAACTACCTGAACCGCCTTTTTCAAGGCTTGCAGGAATTGAATAATAGATGTTTCGGTCACTAATTGTATAGAAATGATAAACACAGTCAATATGATAAGATAAGTACCTGTATCTCCAAAAGCAGGAACCAGGAGGGAGTCAGAAACGAAATCACCCACTGTTCCGCCCAGCCTCGTCTGCCTGCCCAGGAGGTTCAAAAAACTACAAAAGGCCAATACCAAAAACCCCAGGCCAGAAACTTTAACCCACATACCTTTTATTTTCTTCCCCTTTTGAAATGTTTTCCACCCCCAGTATCCGATAGAAAAGGGAAGGAAATATGCTCCCCATCCGAAGGCGGTTATCAGGGAAAAAGCCAAATATCTTCCCAAAGCACCCATAACATAATGCCCTATCTGATAGGAAACCAGACTGAGCAATATAAGCAAGGAAAGCGTAAGTAGTACGATGCCAGCGATTTCGTTTCTTTCTTCCTTTGTCTTGCTCGTTATCTTCACTTCATAACCTCTTTATCCTCGAAGAAAGTTTACTTCTTTTTGTGCATAAAGTCAAGATTTTTCTAAAGGTATCCAAAATTTTCTCGCATATTAAGAGTTTGTGGCTACCAAATGTGAAAAAATAAAACAACAAGTCCTAACGTCACGCAATAGTAGGCAAAATAGCGAAGTCTGCTTTTTTGTACAAACCTCAGCACTACTGTGAGTGCCCAATATCCGGAAAGAAAAGCTGCAACGGCTCCCACTATATAAAAGGTCAGTGTGGAGAAGTTAAGCGTAGATAAAACATTGGGGAGTTTAATGAGAGTAGCTCCCAAAATTGCCGGCACAGCAAGGAAAAAGGAGTATTTTACCGCCCACTTCCGTTGTAGACCACAAAATAAAGCAAAAATAATAGTGGCGCCTGAACGGGAGATACCGGGCAAAATTGCTGCAGCCTGAGCCATACCGATTATCAATGCATCAACTATTCCCGTTCCCAGGACATCTTTGTGAACATTTCTTATCCGGTCACCCAAGTAGAGAAGTATTCCGGTTAAGATAAGAAATAAACTGACTACTTCAATATTAGAAAAAATAAGTTCTATTTTATCTTTAAGAAGGATTCCCAAGATAGCTATGGGCAATGAACCGATGACCAGAAGAAAAAGAATTCGTGGGGAAGGATTGGTTTTTGGTCTCTTTGCATTCAGAAAACCTTTAAATATTTCCCATAAATCTTTTCTGAAGAAGACAATGATTGCTAATAGCGTGGCGAAGTGTAAGAATACAGTAAAGGAAAGTTGCGGTTTGTCTATACCGAGATACTTCTGGAAATATACTAGATGGGCACTACTGGAAATAGGCAAAAATTCCGTTAGACCCTGAACTAACCCGAGGATAACGGCCCTCGCCAGACTCATTTTGATCCTTCCAGGTGGGAATAGATATTATATTTTTGCCATAGAAAAAGACGAGGCAATTGAGGGGAAGCGCATAGAGGAGAATAGTGAACGTCAGTGTAGTCCTACACGGTAATCTTTCCTTTCCTTTTTTATATATATCTTCTCCTCTCGCATTAGCCATCCCAATGCTAAATAGAGTAAGCTGTTAGGTACTCCCAGTTTGGTTTTTAACACCAGAACCGGAACTTCACCTTTGGCGTTCAAAAAATTCCAGATTTTTCCCGCAAGGAGCCCGACCTGTTCACTCATCTGAGTTTACTCCATTATAGGCAATACAAGAAACAATGGCTCATTAACTTGAACGCTTTGACTATTGGAAACTAATACTTTGAGTATTTTGCACTTTGTCTCTGTCTGAATTTCATTCATCAGCTTCATCGCCTCAACGATGCACACCGTCTCACCTGTGGAAACTATATCGCCTTCTTCGACGAAAGGCGGGGCCCCCGGAGATGGGGAAGAATAAAAGACACCTACAATTGGCGATTTTATGATAATTGTATCCTGTTTAATCTCCTCGCCAGGCGCCGAAGCCTCTTTTCTTAATACCTCACTTCTGGACTCTTTTCCATAGCGTCTGAAGGAAACACCGGAACCAAATTCGCGTTTTATTATGATTTTAAATTCCTTCTCTTCCCAATTCAGTTCACTGAGATCCTGGTGAACCATAAAATTATAAATTCGGAAAAGCTGAGAAAGATCACTGGAGCCATCCCTTTTTTTCTTCACTTTGATTTTATTCATTTAATATCCTTCTCTCGTTTCCTTCCAGGAAATTGCTTCTCTTTTAGTACAGCCTTACGGCTGAGATTGATCCTACCCTCGTGGTCAATTTCCATGCATTTTACTAAAATTTCTTGCCCTTCTTTTACAACGTCACTTACCTTGTTGATACGCCTGTCAGCTAACTGAGAAATATGCACCAGTCCTTCCTTTCCCGGCAAAACTTCAACGAACGCGCCGAAGTCCTTGATGCGCGTTACTTTACCTTTATATATTTTCCCCACTTCAACGTCAGCAGTAAGGTATTCCACCATTTCCTTAGCCGCATTGGCAGCTTCTCGAGTATCTGCAGTAATAACGATCACACCGTCATGTCCTATATCCAATTTGGCTCCTGTCTCATTTTGAATTTTGTTGACGATTTTACCTCCTGGACCGATTACTTCTCTGATTTTGTCGGGATTGATCTCTACTATCAAAATCTTAGGTGCTAATGATGAGATTTCTTTACGAGGAGCTTCTATTTTTTCCTGCATCTTCTCCAGAATAAACAAACGAGCTTTCCTGGATTGTTCCAAAGCTTTAGCCATAATCTCTGGTGTAATCTGATCAGTCTTAACATCTAACTGGATAGCCGTGATACCTTTTCTAGAACCGGCAACTTTAAAATCCATATCGCCCAAAAAATCCTCCATGCCAATTATATCAGTTAACAGGACAGCTCGCTCTCCTTCTTTAACCAAACCCATTGCTACTCCAGCCACTGGCGCAGTAATGGGTACCCCCGCATCCATTAGAGATAGTGTGCCACCACAAACAGAAGCCATAGAAGAAGAACCATTAGATTCTAAAATATCGGAGACGATTCTTATCGTATAAGGGAACTCTTCCTCACGAGGTAATACTGGGGATAATGCCGTCTCAGCCAGTACTCCATGTCCAATTTCCCGTCGGCCGGGACCCCGCGCGGGCCTCACCTCTCCCGTGCTGAAAGGCGGAAAATTGTAGTGCAACATAAATCTCTTCTTATATTCTCTTTCCAATTCGTCCATAACTTGCATATCCTGGGACGTGCCCAGCGTAGTGGTAACCAAAGCTTGCGTCTGTCCACGGGTGAATAAACCAGAGCCATGGGTTCGTGGCAGAACGCCTACTGCGCAACTTATTGGGCGAACTTCGTCTATTTTCCGTCCATCTATTCGTTTATTCTCTTCCAAGGCTAATCGCCTTAAATAATTACGCTCAACCTGGCCAATGGTGTCTGTGATAGTTTTCTCCTGTTCAGGATAATCTTGGGAAAATTTATCAATAACCCCGGAGGCGATTTCATTAATTCTTTTCTCTCTTTCAAGTTTGTCGCTGATTCTCAGTGCCTCTTCTACCTTTCCCTGGCAGAACTCAATAACCCGAACTGACAGTTCTAAATTTACAGTAATTGCTTTCCTCTCCGCATACGGGAGACGGCGATAGAACTCCTTCTCGAGTTCCTCATTTTTGGGCGGTTCCTCTTTTCCAGGCAGTTCCATTTTGGGCTTTGCAAATTGTTTTATTAACTTCTCTTCCAAGTCTACCACTTCTATTATAACTTTATGAGCCAGTTTGATCGCTTCTTGCAAGACTTCTTCTGGTACTTCCCTTCCCCCTCCTTCCAACATGGTTACTGTGTTTCTGTTGCCGGCAACGACTAGATCGAGACTACTTTCCTCCAGTTGAGCGAACGTGGGATTAATGATGAACTTCTCCCCGATCCTTCCCACCCTTACTGCACCAATAGGGCCAGCAAAAGGTACGGCAGAAAGACTTACCGCGCAACTAGCGCCAATTATTGAGGGAACATCGGCATCGTTTTCCTGGTCGGAAGATAAAACGGTAATCATTACTTGAATTTCATTTAGAAAGTTTTTGTCAAAAAGGGGTCTCAAAGGTCTGTCTATTAGTCGAGAAGTTACCACTTCGTTCTCGCGCGGTCTTCCTTCTCTCTTGAAGAATCCTCCAGGAATCTTACCAGCAGCATAAGTCCTTTCTCTGTAATCCACCGTGAGGGGAAAAAAGCTTTCTCCTTCTTTTGGCTCAGGCGCTACCGTAACAGTGGCTAAAATAACAGTTTCTCCATACCTGACTAATGCCGAACCAGCAGCCTGCTTTGCCAGGTTTCCTGTCTCAATGATTAATAATCGCTTTGCAATTTCTGCCTCTACTTTTCCAGCCATAGTAAGTCCTTTCTTGAGGGAACTTATTTTCTCAAATTCAATTTATCAATAATTTCTCTGTATTTCTTCAAATCATGAACCTTCAAGTAATTCAATAGTTTTCTTCTTTTGCCCACAAGCTTTAAAAGACCCTGCCGAGAATGGTGGTCCTTGTTATGAGTTTTGAAGTGGTCTGTCAGAGCATTAATTCTCTCGGTCATTAAGGCAATCTGAACTGCTGCAGAGCCAGTATCTTTTTCGTGAATGCGAAATTTCTTTACGACATCTTTCTTTTTGCTATTTGCTAGAGTCACTTTCCCCTCCTTTCGCTTCGCTCAATCCGGCCGGGGTTCTCACCATCTCGAACCCGTCGCCAGACTTGTCGCTCCTTATTCGTCGCGACGGCGACCCTTTCGCTTCGCTTCAGTCGGTGACCCGTTCCGATTCACCCATCGGAACGTCGCTAACCCGTTCCTCCTTATTCGTCCCGATTTCATCGGGATTTCATCGAGACCCTATTAACCATTAATTCTCTTTCAAGAATCAAAATAGACAGGTACGGTTGCGGCCCTCTTTCTTAGCTCGATAAAGAGCCTCATCTGCCTTCTTGATTAAATCAGTCCTCAAACAGGCATCATCAGGATATGATGCCACTCCCAGACTTATAGTCATTTTCGCCCCAACTTCTCCAAAAGTCTGCTCGTTTATTGTTTTTCTTACCCTTTCTGCTGCAAAAGACGCTCCTGCTTTGTTAGTTTCTGGAAGAATCACTGCAAATTCCTCGCCACCGTATCTGGCTACAAAGTCTGTCTCTCTCAAAGAACTCTTCAGAATCTGCGCTATTTTCCTCAGCAAGGTATCCCCTTCCAAATGTCCATAACTATCGTTGAATTTCTTAAAATGGTCGAGATCAATCATAATTAATGAGAGATTCAGGTCATACCTCTGGGCACGGTTTACTTCCAATTCCAGTTGTTCATGAAAGTGCCTATGGTTGAATAAGCCTGTCAAACCATCAGTTATGGAGAGCTGTTGTGTAGACTTATACAGCATAGTATTTTCAATAGCCTGAGATGAATAATCGGCAAAAGTAGTAAATAATCTCTTTTCTTCGTCTAAAAATTGGCGATTCTTTTTCTTACTATGCAGGGTTATGAGCCCAATCAACTTCTCTTCTCTCCCAATCAACGGGATACAGATTCCTGTTTCTATCTCAGGCATTCCCTTAAGGTTTCCCGGGAGGGACTCGCCTTCTGCTTTGCTAATTATAGGTTGAGGTAATTTTTGCTCCCTCCACAATTGAAGTTTCTCTTTTCCTTTTTTCTTAATTAGTTCAATTATCTTCTCATTCAAGCCCCAGGCTGTTTTTAGCGCCAATTGTTTGCTCTTCTCATCAAAAACAAAAAGGGACCCTGCGTCCGCCTTGGTCCCTTTAATACAGGAATTCATAATTAAAATGTATAACTCTTCCAATCCTACAGAAGGATCTGTCCTTTTACTGAGCCGTTCAAATTCAGCTAAGGCCTTTTTTTCTCTGAGGCGGTCCCAGAGAAGGCTTGTTACAGGACCTTTCATAATTTCGATATTTGAAGATTCGCCTATCTTCTGGAGTTGCTTATTTATTTCCGGATCATCGCTAAGATTCAGGATAGCATCTACTTTTTGATTTTTAAGCAAATCGCGAAAATCTGTCGCCGTAGGAATCCCCAGCTTCTTAGCTAATTCTATTCTACTGGGATTTTGATTGCGATCAGCAATACCCACAATTCGCAACTGTTCGTCTTCGTGCAAAGTTTCAATAATTGCTATTCCTCTTCTTCCTCCACCGATGATCACGATGTTTTTTTTCTTGTGTTCATCCATTTCTTTAAATTATACCATTCTTATCCGCTTTTGTCAAACTTCCAGAAACTGGCAATAGTTTTCTTGTAAATTGGACATCTTTCTTTATTCGGTTTATCAACTTCTCAGCAGTGGGGAATCTCATTTCTTTCCTTATTCTTTTTATAAAGAAGACTTCCAACTTTCGCCGATAGAGGCTTCGTTTAAAATTGAAAATATAGACTTCCACTACGGGGCGAACATGTTTTCTATCTACTTTTCGAGAAGAATATTGAGGTTCCATAGAGAATGTAGGGCGGGTGCCAATATTAGCCACTCCCATGCACTTTTTTCCTTCGACTCTAACCTGAACTGCATATACTCCCTGAGGCAAGATGACATCTCGAGAAATATCCAAATTTGCCGTGGGAAAAGATAACTCCTTACCTCTGCCGCTCCCTTTCTTCACTGTCCCGCTAATGGCATAATATCTTCCCAACAGACGGTTTGCCGTCTCTATTTTGCCCTGCCAGAGCAATTGGCGAATTTTACTGGAACTCACTTTCATACTACCTATTCTAAGTTCACCAACAGTATTCACTTTAAAACCATACTTATTCCCTAGCCGTTTGAGTAACGCCACACTTCCCAGGCGGTCTTTTCCAAAACGAAAGCCAGGACCCACCACCACTCTTCCTGCACCTATCTTTTGATAAATGACTTTTCTAATGAACTCTTCTGGCTCCACCTCAGCAAGTCTGCGATTAAAGTGTATAACCAGCATCGCCTCGATGCCCAGATTTCTAATTATCTCTTCTTTCTGTTTCAGTGTTGTGATTAGTTTGACCTTCGCTCTCCGATCTCTTATTATCGCCCGAGGCAGCGGTTGGAAAGTCACCACAATCGATGTCTTCCCATATTTTCTGGCCAGATCCTTGGTAGCCCTGATAACTTGTTGATGGCCGCAATGGACTCCGTCAAATGTTCCCAGGGCGACGACACTATTTTTAAACTTCCTCCTTAATTTGGATAGTCCTTTTATGACTTCCATTTTCTTATACGATCTTCTTTCCTCATATTCCCGGATTAAATACTCTCAATAGTTCAAATTCTCTTTCCCCGAATGTAGCCTTTCCTTTAGCCAGAGCTATCAGATTTCCATCTTCATCAGATATTTTGAATGTCTCATGGTTATCAGCAATTTCTGAAGAAGAAAGAGAAACATTTATCACTTCTGAGTCCTTTATCTGTCTACCCATTCTAATCCCCTGACCCATACCTCGGGTGACTATAACGTTGGGCAAGTCGGATAAAGCTTCAGAGATAGACTGGATTTTCTGGTGAAACAACTGTTTCCTTTCCCAAGAAATAGCATCGCTTAATCGGAAGTTACCTACCCGCAACCGCACCAGACGTGACATATGGGCTCCACAACCTAAAGCCTCTCCCATATCATGACATAAAGTGCGCACGTAAGTGCCGGAAGAGCAAATCGTGCGAAACTTGACTTCAGGCATGTCGTAAGACAAAAGTTCTAATTTTCTAATCTCCACTTTCTGAGGAGTTCGTTCAACTACACTTCCCTCACGAAAAAGCTGGTACAACCTCCTCCCCCGATATCTTTTGGCCGAGACCATAGGAGGAATCTGTTTTTGCGCTCCTAAAAATTTATCAAAAACCTCGTTCAACTCTCTTAATACTACTTTTGGTTCAATCTTTTTCAAAATTTCGCCCTGTCCGTCCTGTGTAGAAGTGCTGATTCCTAAAACCATCGTCGCTTCGTATTCTTTCTCCAACCTCATCAAGTATGTGGAAATTTTGGTTGCCTCGCCCAAAAGAATTAGAAGAACTCCTTTTGCCTGGGGATCGAGTGTTCCCGCATGGCCTGCTTTTTTCGCAGAAAGAAACGCTTTCACTTCCTGAACTACAGCAAAAGAAGTCAAGCCCTTTGGCTTATCAACATTGAGAATCCCGTCCTTCAGTTGTTCCAGTATTAGCTACCTCCCGGGAAACAGCATTTAGGATTTTCTGTTTAACTTCTNNTGGCAATCTTGCTCACGTCTATTTTTCCCTTGGAACGAAAACTAACTCTAAACTGGTCGCCAATTTCAGTTTCCCTGAAAAGTATTCCCGCTTCTACCCCTGCCACATCTCGGGCGAAGTTAACAAATCCCTCAGTCTCATCTTCCCTACCACCGGTTTCTTTATACATATCCTGCGTAATCAAAAGGTGAGCAATTTTTCCACCAGCGGTTACTTCCAATGTCCTTAAAGTTAATGATAATAATCTCAATGCCGGGCCAGTTCTCGACTCATAGACCTTTTGGCTAACGACCTGTGGTGATATTCCCTTCTTTATGAGTTCAGCCACAATTTCATGACAACGGGGCGTAGTGTTAGCTTCCTGAAATCTGCCTGTATCGGTTAGAATGCCTACATAGAGAGCAAGTACTTCCTCCTCAATCATTTCCAGACCAGACTGTTTAAATAAATCGTAAAGTTCTTCAGCAACAGATGATGCCTGGGGTTCAACATAATTGTAATCTCCGAAAAGTTCGCAGTCCAGATGATGGTCCATATTAATTACAATTTTTACCCTATTTTTGAGGTCTATTATATCTCCTATCCGCTGTAAATCACTACAATCTAAGATAAAAGCTACGTCAAAATTTCTCTCTACTTTTTCTACAACATGAATATCGCTGCTATGCGACAAAAATCTGTAAACCGCAGGGACATGGTCTCGATTTGCAATGTACACCTCTTTACCCAATCGTTTCAGGAAAGAGCCAAGAGCTAACTGTGCACCTATCGAGTCCCCATCTGGCCTCATGTGAGAAGTGATAAAAAATGTACGGTTTTCCCGGATTATTTTTAGAATCTTATTGATTATCTTCTTTTTTTCTCCCCTGAGTTTTCTTTGCATCATTTTTCTCTTGGTGGATTTTGTTAATCAACTCATCGATTCGGGCAGCCTTTTCAATCGTCTGGTCATAATAGAAAACGATTTCCGGCGTATATCTTAACCTGATTCTTTGACCAATATGGTAACGTACAAAAGGTGTCATTTTTTTTAGTAGTCTTTCTGTCTTTATTCTTTCCTGCTGTGAGCCATAAACTGTAAAATAGACTTTAGCATGCTGTAAGTCATCGGTAACTTTAACTTCAGTTATTGTAACAAAACCCATTTGAGGACTTTTTATCTGCTTTTGAAGGATTGCATTAATCTCTTTTTGGATTAAGTGGGCGATTCGTTTTGGTCTTTTAAGAGGCATTTTTTTTACCGTTAAGGAAGAGCGACAACACGAGGAGTAAAGGGGATTTAGTGGTTCTCTATTATAAAATCATGATCGATAATTTCTACTTTCTTCGCTTCCCGAATAAACTTGATTATTTTATCGCTCATTGTTTGTGCCTGTTTCCTGTCCGAACAAACTAACGCAATTCCCAAAGTAGCACGGTGCCACAAATCTTGGTCATCCGCTTCACAGATAGAAACGTTGAACCTGGCCCTTACCCTATCCTTAAGGCTCTTAACTACTCTTCTCTTCTCTTTGAGAGAATTCGGCTTTTCCAGAAGATATAGAGTAATCCGTCCTAAGCTAGAGACCATTTACCTATCCAATATATCCCTGATCGACGAATTAAATCCACTTGCTATAATTTGCGCGCAATTTTCTCCAAAGTGAAGGCTTCCAGAATGTCGTTTTCTTTTATGTCACTAAAATTTTCCAGCCCCACCCCGCATTCGAAGCCAGCGTCGACTTCTCTCACGTCGTCCTTAAATCTTTTCAGAGAAGATATTTTGCCTTCATAAATTATGACGTTATCACGCAACAGCCGCACTTTACTCTGCCGGGAGATCTTTCCCTTAGCCACAGAACATCCTGCTATCATACCTACCCTGGGAATCCTGAATGTGCGTTTTACTTCAGCTCTGCCCAACGGAACCTCTTTGTACTCTGGCTCCAGAAGTCCCTCCATCGCTTTCTTCGTCTCTTCCACTGCTTCATAAATAACCCTATAAGTATGGATATCCACTCCCTCTTTTTCAGCTAATTCCTCAGCGCTCGGTGCTGGACGAACATTAAAGCCAATAATAATTGCATTGGAAGCAGCACCTAACATCACATCACTTTCAGTGATTCCACCTACTCCCCTGTGCACTACGTTTAGAGTTATTTCATGAGTACTCAACTTTTGCAAAGAATCGCAGAGCGCTTCCACGGAACCTTGCACATCGGCCTTAACAATTATTTTAAGCTCCTTAAGCTTTCCCAATGCAATTTGCTCATGCAAGTCTTCTAAGGTAACTCTCTTTCTGCGGGAAAGAATCTCTTCCCGTCTGGTTCTCTGTCGAATCTCACTAATTTCTCTTGCTGCTCTATCACTTTCCAGGGCATAAAATCTATCCCCCGCCTGTGGCAGACTGGAAAAACCTAACACCTCTGCAGGCATAGAAGGACTGATGCTTCTAACTTTCCTCCCTCGATCGTCAATCATTGCTCTCACTTTACCCGCCGAAAAACCGGAAACAAAAGGGTCACTGACTTCTAACCTGCCAGATTGTACCAAAACAGTGGCCACCGGGCCCCGCTGCTTGTCTAATCTCGCCTCAATAACCGTTCCCCGGGCTTTCTTATCGGGATTCGCTTTTAATTCCAACATTTCCGCTTCCAAAAGTATCATCTCTAAAAGATTATCCAGACCAATTTTTTCCTTGGCAGAAACCTCCACAAAAATAGTCTTGCCTCCCCAGTCTTCAGAGACAAGGTTATATTGGCTCAGTTCCTGTTTTACCTTTTCCACGTTGGCATTGGGTAAGTCTATTTTATTCACCGCCACTAAAATTGGTACCCCTGCCGCACGGGCATGGTCTATAGCTTCTATAGTCTGAGGCCTGGCTCCCTCGTCGGCAGCCACAACTAAGACGATTATATCAGTAACCTGAGCCCCGCGAGCTCGCATTGCTGTAAAGGCTTCGTGGCCGGGAGTGTCCAGGAATACAATATCTCCTTTATCTACGCTGACATGGTACGCCCCTATATGTTGCGTAATTCCACCTGACTCTTTGGAAATGATCTTGGATTCTCGAATCGCGTCCAATAACGATGTCTTACCATGGTCTACATGTCCCATTATGGTCACTATCGGTGGACGCGGCTTTAGTAAAGATTCATCTTCCTTTTTCTCTTCAAGAAGTTCTTCCCCATATAAGGGAACTACTTCTATTCCAAAACCGAATTCTCCTGCGGCAATGGTAGCAGTATCTATATCCAGTCTTTGGTTGATTGTGGCCAGGATACCCTGAGACATTAACTTCTTGATGAGTTCACTCACTTTTACTTCCATTTTACTGGCCAGCTCGCTCACTGTGGTCGTTTCGTCTATCTTAACAACTTTGGCCGGAGGTACGGCGACTTTTTCTTTTTCTATTTTTTTCCCTACTTCAGGAACTACCTTTTCCTCTTTTTTCACCTCTTCCACTACCGGTGTTGTCTTCTGGGGGACTTTCTCCTCCACGGCCCTTTTTCTCTCAACTGCAGGAATAGCGGAAGGTTTTTCTTTGGCCACAACCGGTTTAATGACCTTCCTTCGTCGGGTAATAGGTGCTTTCTTCTTTTTAACCTTAACTGTTTTCTTTTTTACTGCTTTAGTGGTTACTTTCTTGGCAGAGACTTTTTTCTTGACAGGAACCTTCTTCTTTTTATTACTGGCAAAAGAACTCTTAACTTTCTTCGCCTCCTGAGAAGTCAAGGAATCTCCGGGACTTTTTACTTTAATTTTCAACTCAGAAGCTTTGGCCAATAATTTTTTAGAGGAAATATTCAGTTCTTTAGCCAGTTCTTTTACCTTCATTTGCCTTGCCTTCTTTCTTGGCAGCACTGTAAATTTTTTCTGCAAATTTTGGCCCGATTCCAGAAATCTTAGTTAGCTCGGAAACGGAAGATGAGGCTATCTTTTCCATAGTGGTAAATCCATTGTCCGATAGAAGCTTGGCAGTAACCTTACCCACTCCTGAAAGTTTAGTAAGATCGCTTACTACTACTTCTTTTGCCTTTTTCATCTGCGATTCGCTCTTAATATCAATATGCCAGCCTGTGAGCCGTGCAGCCAACCGCACGTTTTGACCCGCTTTCCCGATGGCCAATGAAAGTTGATCATCAGCCACAACTACCAAAGCATTCTTTTTCTCTTTTTCCATAGACACATTTAACACCTTGGCCGGGCTGAGAGAACTGGCAACATAGGTAGCAGGCTCGGAACTATAAGCAATCAAATCCATCCTTTCTCCATTCAATTCATTAATAATCGCCTGAACTCTCGAACCCTTCACTCCTACACAGGCACCCACAGGGTCGACCTTTTCATTATTGGAAAGTACAGCCACTTTGCAGCGGTATCCGGGCTCTCTGACTATCTGTTTTATCTCCACCGTGTGATCATTTACTTCCGGTACCTCCAATTCATAAAGTCTCTTTACTAAACCGGGATGTGTTCGAGAAACGGTAATCTTCGGGCCTCGTGGTGATTGCTCCACCTTCAAAATGTAGACTTTGAACCTTTCAAAAAGCTCGTACTTATGGTCACGTATTTGCTCCCACTCCGGCAGAGTGGCTTCTACTTTTCCCAAATCAACAATGATGTTCTTCCGAGCAAACCTCTGAACCACAGCATTCATAGCAGTGCCTTCCTTCTCCTTGAACTCCTTGAATAGATTCTCCCTTTCGGTTTCTCGGATGCGCTGGACAATTACCTGTTTTGCGGTTTGCGCAGCAATTCTCCCGAACTCCTTGGTTTCTACTTTAATCTTTATCTCATCACCCACCTTAACTGCAGGGTCGAGTTTCAATGCTTCTTTTTTCGTTATTTGAATATAAGGGTTCTCCACTTTACTTACCACCTTTTTCCTTACATAGGCAGTAATCACCCCGGATTCTGGATCTACATGGGCTTCAAATTTCTGCTTTTTCCCAGAATGTTTGCGAAAGGCCGAAGTCAAAGCCGACTCAATCATTTCTAGAAGTTCCTTTTTGGGAATGCCTTTCTCTCTTTCTATTTGTTCAAAAACCCCTATTAACTCTCCTTCCATTATTACTTTCCTCCAACTAGTGCACACAATTTGATACCAATAAAAACAAAAAGTGGCCTTTTAGAGCCACTCTTATTTAATATAGCAAGTTTAAGAAAATAATGCAAGCAAAAAATTAAAAAGGGTTTAGTCCTCTTTTTCTTTCATTAGCTCTGTGATTAGTTTCTGAACCTGGTCGGGCTGAATTTCTCTTACCTCCTTTTCTCCTCTAAGTTTTAGTTCCACCATATTTTTGGCCAGTGTCTTTTCTCCCACAGTTACCCTGATGGGAATTCCTATCAGGTCAGCATCTTTGAATTTTACTCCCGCTCGCTCATCCCGGTCATCCATCAACACTTCCTGGCCGGCACTTTCCAGTTGTTCATAAATTCTATCAGAAATGGCTCTCGTCTTTTCGTGTTCGTAGTTTACCGGCAGAATTAGAACCTGGAAAGGCGCTATCGGTAGCGGCCAGATAATGCCATGCTGATCATGGCTCTGCTCGATAGCGGCAGCTACAATTCGGGAAACTCCTATACCATAACAACCCATCACAAAATATTTCTCTTTCCCCTGTTTATCAAGAAAAGTCGCCCGCAATGCTTCAGAATATTTGGTTCCCAGTTTGAACGTATGTCCCACCTCAATACCCCGGGAAAATTCCAACCTTTTCCCACACTTTGGACAGGCATCGCCCTCCTTCACTTTCCTCAAGTCCAGAACTTTATCCACCTCAAAATCTCTGCTCATGTTGACGTTTCTCAAATGGTAATCTTTCTTATTTGCTCCCGTAATGCCATTAACAATCCCTTCCACGGAATAGTCAGCAAGTAGCTTGCACTTTACTTTCAATCCCACCGGACCGGCAAAGCCTAGAGGAGCACCGGTAACTTCCTCAATTGTTTTCTCATCTGCAAGAAAAATTTCATTTACCCCAAGATAACTTTTTACCTTGCTCTCGTTAACCTCATGGTCTCCCCTTATCATCACTATTACGCATTCACTATCAATTTTATAAACCAATGTCTTTATAAATTTATCCGGCTTCTCTTTCAGAAATTTTCCTACTTCTCCAACTGTCTTCATATCTTTCGTTTCAACTTCTTCTAATTTCTTTAGCCCGCTTCTCTTTCTCTCTGTCTTAGGTGGAGGAAGACATTCTGCCTTTTCCAGGTTCGCAGCATAACCGCATTTACAGGAGACCATAATCTCCTCTCCAGCCTCAGCAATAACCATGAACTCATGAGAAAAAGTTCCGCCAATAGCGCCCGTCTGTGCTTCCACAGAGCGAAACTTAAGACCACATCTCTGAAAAATTTTGCAATAGGCCCCAAATACATTGTTATAACTCGTTTCTGCATTCTTATCAGTAGCGTCAAAACTATAGGCATCCTTCATGTAGAATTCCCTGGCCCTGATTACTCCAAACCTGGGTCTGATTTCATCTCGGAACTTGGTCTGGAATTGATAAAGCAGGAGAGGCAATTCTTTGTAAGACCTGACTTCCCCACGCACCAGGTCAGTTATCACTTCTTCATGAGTAGGGCCAAGGCAGAAATCTCTTTTATTTCTGTCTTTTAGCCTTATCAACTCTTTCCCATAGAAGTCCCAGCGTCCACTCTCTTCCCACAGTTCTCTCGGTTGCATTGCTGGAAGAGAGACCTCCTGACCACCGATTAAGTTCATCTCCTCTCTAACGATGTCCTCCACCTTGTGCACAACCCTCAAACCTAGAGGCAACCATTCATAAATACCACTGGCTAATTGCCTCATAATTCCTGAACGAATCATAAGCTGATGGGAAGGTATCTCCACCTCCCTGGGAATCTCCTTCAATGTGGGTAAAAGATATTTTGAAAGAAGCATCATTCCTCCGGACTATGCATCCCGATTTTCAACCGGGAAATTAGTGCTTACAATTCGATTATGTCATACCATTTTTTTCTCTTTAAAACTTATATAATTATTCTTACCTATTATGATGTGGTCTAAAAGTTCTATATCCATTGTCTTTCCCACGGCGATGAGCTTTCTGGTAATTTCCAAATCGTCCTGAGACGGCTCGGGGTCACCCGAGGGATGATTATGGGCAACAATTACCCCGCAGGCAAGGTACTCTATTGCTGGTTGAAACACTTCTCGGGGATGAACCAGATTGGCCGTCAGCGTCCCTATAGAGATTACTTCATCGTGGATCACCTTATTTCTCGCATTCAAATATAATCCTCGAAACTGTTCCTTCTTTAACTTTCTCATATCCTCCAAATAGATGTACACATCTTCGGGTCCTCTAATAGTGGGCATCTTTCCCGGCTCCTCTTGAAAGAATCTCCTTCCCAGCTCAAAGCAAGCAACTATCTGGCAAGCCTTAACCAGGGGAATTCCCAGGGTTTCCATCATTCTTCCCACATTCTTTTCACCAGCAATTGCCTTGGAGCCGTATTCTTTAATTACTCTGTGCGATAACTCCAGAACATTTTCGTCGCGGTATCCTGTATTCAGGATAATGGAGACCAATTCCGGAATCCTTAAAACGTCAGGACCATGTCTTATTAATTTCTCGCGAGGCTTCTTTTCCTCAGGCATTTCCTTGAGGCTAACGCGGTAACTTCCTCCCATTCTATTCCTAGCCATAACGGCACTATCTCCTTCTTATTTCTTTTTCAATCTCCTCCACGAGAACATTTATCATTTCTTTTTCTTTAACCTTCTTAATTATTTTACCTCGCCTGAAAAGAAGTCCCACGCCTTTACCACCAGCTATTCCCACATCTGCTTCCCTAGCCTCTCCCGGACCATTGACCACGCAACCCATTATGGCTATTTTAAGTGGGTAAAATCTGTATGGTTGAATCCCGGCAATAACGCTTTTTTGTCGAAAAAGAGATTCCAATTTTTTCTCTACTCTGTTGGTAATTTTAATCAGGTCAGTCTCACAGCGACTGCAAGTAGGACAGGAGATGACCTCCGGGCCAAAACTTCTCAGATTCAGTGCTTTCAAAATTTCGTAACCGACCCTCACCTCTTCCTCGGGGGAGGCGGTGAGCGATACTCTTATCGTATCGCCAATGCCCTCCGATAGGAGCACCCCCATACCTAAAGCCGACTTTATGGCACCTGAGAATTCACTTCCCGCTTCAGTAATTCCTAAATGGAGAGGATAATCTGTTTTCTTAGCTATCAACCTGTACGCCTGTATAGTGGTGGGAACATCTGAGGCTTTAAGGGAAATAACAATCTGATGGAATTTTTGTTTCTCCAGAATCTTTACATATTGAAGTGCTGAAGCAACCATATTCTTAGCCTTGCTCATTCTTTGGCTATGAGAAGTGTCGCTGTGGCCAGGGTTAGTTCTCACCTTTTTTGTGGGCGAGGGGAGTTTCAAGGAACCGGCATTGACTCCTACCCTTATGGGGATTTTTGCCCTTCCTGCGGCCTTCGCTATGGCCTCCACTCTTTCCCTGCTTCCGATGTTTCCTGGATTTATCCTTATCTTATCTACCCCTTGAGCAATAGCCTCCAACGCCAGGCGGTAATCGAAGTGTATGTCGGCAACTAAAGGAATATTGATTCTCTTTTTTATCTTCCCTAAAGCGTTAGCTGCTTCCATATCGGGAACAGCCACGCGGACTATTTCGCATCCCACTCTCTCCAGTCTCTTAATCTGGTTGACAGTAGCCCTGACGTCACGGGTATCCGTCTTGGTCATAGATTGCACGGAAATGGGAGAATTGCCGCCAATAAAAAGATTTCCTACTCTTATCTTGCGTGTCTTTCTCCTTGTCGTCATAGAAAAAAGTACCTGTCCCTTTTTTTACTTTCCCAGCCTTAATATATCCTGATAAGTAACCAGAACCAAAAGAAAAACGATTATCGCTGCTCCAATGGCCTGGGCAATTCTCATCTTCTTTTCATCCACGGGCTTGCCGGTAATTCCTTCAACAAGATAGAACGTAGCATGACCGCCGTCCAGAAGGGGGATAGGAAAAAGATTAAACAGACCAATCTCGGCGCTGATTAATGCAATCAATGAGAATAATTGATAAACCCCTGTCCTCGCCACTTGAGCCACCATCTGGGCAATTCCTACCGGACCAGTAACAGCAGGCTTCACTGCTCCCAGAAGCATAAGCCATATATATTTAAGCGTAAGAACTATCAGGAACGCTACCTGTTGAAATCCTGCAAAAAGAGAAGATATGAAATTATACTTTCTTGTATGCCAGGCCGGGCCGATTCCTATTAGTCCCACTCCTCTTACCTCATCATATCGAGGTACGATTTTGAGAAGTATTTCCTCCTCTCCTCGTAATATTCTTATGCTTATCTCTTCGCCGGGCTTAGAATGGATTATTTCTGCCATTTCATTCCAGTTATTGACTTCCTTTCCCTCTATGGAGATAATCTTATCCTTTTCCAACACACCCGCTTTCTCCGCCGGCATCTCTGGCATCACGCTACCAATTTCTGTCGATTCGTAATGAGGAATCATAATCCCCACAAAAAATGCCATCACGGAGAAAATAACGATTGCCAAAATAAAATTCATTGCCGGTCCTGAGGCAACGATAAGTATTCTGCGCCACCATTTCTGAGAAAGAAATTCATCGGGTGTTCCCTTTCTCTTCTCTCCAGGATGCTCTCCAGCCATTTTAACGTAACCACCTACAGGAATCAAAGAGACTACGTATCGCGTCCCGGCTTTGGTAAACCCTAACCATTCGGGACCAAATCCTAAAGAGAACTTCTCCACTCTCACTCCCATTCTCTTGGCAGCAATAAGGTGCCCTAACTCGTGAAAAAAGATTACCAGACCAAAAGTGATTACAATGGAAAATATGGTCAAGAACATTCTATCTTCTCCCTTGTCCTATTTCTTGTCCACTGGTTTATTTCTAAAATCTTTTTCAAGCTTGGTCTCTTATTCACCTTATGTTCTGCCATTACTGATTCGATAATTTTGGGAATGTCAATAAATCTTATTTTTTTCTCCAAAAAAGCCCCTACGGCTATTTCGTCAGCTGCGCTCAAAACAACGGGCATCGTTCCTCCTATCTTGCCAGCTCTGAGAGCCAAATCAAGACAGGGAAAATTATTTAAATTTGGCTTATGAAAACTAAGACGTGCTATTTTTTCTAATTTTAATCCTTGCAATTTACTCACATAGCGTTCAGGATAGGTAAGAGCAAATTGAATGGGAATGCGCATGTCAGCAATTGCCAATTGAGCTAAAATCGAGCCGTCGACAAGTTCCACTAATGAATGGACAGTCGCTTGTGGATGAATCAAAATGTCAATGCGGCTGATGTCAATACCGAAGAGGTGAGTAGCTTCAATCGCTTCTAAACCCTTGTTCATCAGGGTTGCTGAGTCAACTGTGATCTTTTTACCCATTTGCCACGTCGGGTGATGAAGGGTCTCTTCCACAGTTACCTTTTCCAGTTGACTTTTCTTATATTTGTAAAAAGGACCTCCTGAAGCGGTCAATATTAGACGTCTAACGTTATCTACCTTTTCCGCCCTCAAACACTGAAATATGGCACTATGCTCACTGTCCAGGGGTAAAATCTTAGTTCCCATCTTCTTAGCAGCCGTAGTAATCAATCCGCCTGCCATCACCAATATTTCTTTATTGGCCAAGGCGATATCCTTACCCGCTTCAATTGCTGCTAACGTAGGTAAAAGCCCGGCTGCGCCCACCAGAGCAGAAACGACAAAATTGGAAGCAGGATTTTGGGCAAGCTCAATTAATCCAGAAGTCCCCTCGTAGATCCTGGGAAGTGGACGAAAACGATGGAGTCTTTTTTTCAATTCCCGGGCTGCTGCTTCATTGCCCAGGGCTACAATTGTTGGTCTAAATTCAATTATCTGTTTTATTAATAAGTCGACATTCTTCTGGGCAGAGATTCCTATGATTTTATAACCTTTGCCCAGTTTCCTTATCACATTTAACGTATTAACCCCTATAGAACCAGTCGAGCCCAGAACAGCAATCTTTTTCAAGTTATCTTCACCTCAGCGCAAGAATAACTGGACATAGTAATACAGTAGGGGTCCGTTGAACATCAGACTATCTGCTTTGTCTAACATTCCTCCGTGTCCACCAGGAAAGAGATTACCCGAATCCTTCACCCCGGCATTTCTCTTGATCAGCGATTCAGCCAGGTCTCCCACCTGTCCACCAATTCCCAAAAGAAGCCCGATGACCAGACATTCCATAGGGGTAATAAAATTGAGGTCTAAATTGAGGCGGGCGAAAAATTGTGCTCCCAATAGCGCTCGCATACCAAAGACTACACCAATCCCTGTAAGCAAGCCAGCGATGGCTCCTTCCCAAGACTTATTGGGACTGATGAGACGGCTCAACTTATGTCGTCCAAACCTTGTTCCTGCCCAAAATGCGCCAGTATCCACACACCAGGTAGTTATAAATAGAAGGTATATCAGTCCTTCTCCATGCGGGCGAAGGTCACGAAGGAGAATCAAATGGCTCAACAGCCAAGAGATATAAAATATTCCCAGGAAAGTTACTGAAACAGAAGAGACACCGAATTTGATTTCTTTCTTCAAAATTACGTCAATTAAGACCAAAAACAAAAATATAGTAACAACGAACCCGCCCAGCCCGCCAGATAACTTTCCACGAAAGAGAAAAAAGCTGAGACAAAGGAAAAAACCTCCCAGCACTCCTAAGAACTTCTGGGGATGGTAATTTCTCCTCTCCATCAAATGATAAAATTCAAAAAGAGCTAAAATAACTCCGGCCAGGACTAAAAGAAAAAAGGGGATAATTCCCCAATGTATTATCAACAGCAATATGGGTATAATAATTAATGGTGTCTTTATTCGTTCCATTATCTCCCTTATCCGCTTTTCACCCTACCAAAACGACGCTCCCTCCTTTGATAATCTATAAGTGCCAAAAGTAAATCCCGCCGATTGAAATCTGGCCAGAGAACCGGGGTAACGTAAATTTCGGAATAAGCAATTTGCCACAGAAGAAAGTTACTTATCCTGAATTCACCACTGGTACGAATCAACAGGTCGGGGTCGGGTAGACCGCTGGTATAAAGATACTCGTTAAAAAATTGTTCATTTATATCTTTGAATTTTTCTCTTCTATTACAAACCTGTTTAGCAATCTCCCGACAGGCACGAACTATCTCTTCCCGGCCACCATAACTCAGAGCTAAATTCAGAATTAGTCCACTATTTTCCTTGGTCCCATCTATCGAGCTAGATAACTCAGCACGCACCTTAGAGGGTAACCTCTCTACCTGCCCGGAGACGACGAGCTTAATGTTATTCTTTCGGAGATTATTTGTTTCCTCCTTTAAGAATTTGTACAGCAGATTCATCAAAGCCTGAATTTCTCTTTTGGGTCTGTTCCAGTTCTCCGTGGAAAAAGCAAAAAGTGTAAGTATCTTAATTCCTATTTCTCCACAGAATCTCACGACTCTTCTTATTGCCTTTGCACCTTCCAGGTGACCCTCAATTCGTCTACGGTTATGTTTCTTTGCCCAACGACCGTTACCGTCCATGATTATTGCTATATGTTGAGGAAGTCTTGTTCTGTCAATTAGCTTAAGAAGTTCCTTATATTCAGCCAACCCCTTCTCCCACTTGCCACACTATTTCTATCATATGAAATATGAAATTTGAAATTTATTTATTATACTTCCATTATCTCTTTCTCTTTATGCACCAGAGATTCATCAATTTTCCCAATATATTCGTTCGTTAGCTGACCAATTTTTTCTGTAGCCTTAAACCTCTCGTCTTCTGAAATCACTTTTTTTGTTTCCAATTCCTTCAAATCTTCTTTGGCTTGTCTTCTAATGTTCCGCAGTTCCACCCTGTGGTCCTCAGCAATCTTTCCGATCCTCTTTACAAGTTCCCTGCGGCGTTCTTCAGTTAACGCCGGTATTTTTAGGCGAACAATTTTCCCGTCGTTGAGCGGGCTCAATCCCAAATCAGACTTTCTGATTGCCTTTTCTATCTCTGGAAGAACACTTTTATCCCAGGGTTTTATCTCGATTAATCTTACCTCGGGGATAACAACATTGGCAACCTGAGTGATGGGGACTTGCGCTCCATAATAGGCAACTCGAATACCTTCTAACAGAGCAGTGGAAGCGCGACCAGTACGAATAATGGTGAATTCGTGCTTCAAATTCTCGATTGCTTTTTCCATTTGCAGTTTAACTTTATCATAAATCTTCTTTGCCATAGGCGATATTCTCTCCTTATTTGATTATCGTACCTATTTTTTCTCCACAGACCGCTTTTTTAATCTGCCCAGCTTTATTTATATTGAATACCATAAGGGGTATTTTGTTTTCCCAGCAAAGGGAAAGCGCCGTTGCATCCACAACCTTCAATCGACGATTTATTGCCTCCATAAAGGTGAGGCTGCTGAATTTCTTGGCTTTCTTATACCTTAGGGGATCTTTGTCATAAACGCCATCAACCTTAGTCGCTTTCAAAATTATTTCAGCACCAATTTCTACTGCTCGTAACGCCGAAGCTGTGTCAGTCGTGAAATAAGGGTTCCCTGTTCCTCCAGCAAAAATAACTATCCTTTTCTTTTCCAAGTGGCGAATTGCTCTACGGCGAATAAAAGGCTCCGCAAGTTTGGCTATCTCTATCGCCGTTTGCACTCTGGTAGGAATTCCCAGCTCTTCCAACGAATCCTGAAAAGCCAACCCATTAATTATTGTTGCCAACATTCCCATGTAGTCGGCCGTAACTCTGTCAATCTCCTGGGCAAAAGGGGAAATCCCTCTCCATATATTCCCCCCACCCACTACCACGGCAAGTTGCACACCCAGAGAATAAGCCTTTCCTATTTCGCCAGCAAAGAATTTAATCGCTTGGGGATCTATTCCATATTTGTGTGTGCCCATTAGGACTTCCCCGCTCATTTTCAAAATGACCCGCTTATATTTGACTTTTGGCATTTCCCTCCCTCCTTTATCTTTTCCCTAATTTACCGGGGTCTTCAAAATTTCTGGAGTCCCGCGATGAATTCGGGAACTCCTACTTTCTATTCCTCTCCTACCTTAAAACGAGTAAACCGCCCCACTCTAATATTTTCTCCCAGTTTGGTGACCGTTTCTGTTATAAGGTCTTTGACCTTGAGTTTAGGATCTTTTATATACGGTTGTTCTAGAAGACAGACTTGAGTAAAATATTTTTCCAGTCTACCTTGAGCAATCTTGTCTATGACCTTTTCCGGCTTCCCTGATTCTTGTGCTTGTTTCTTATATATTTCCTTTTCCTTTTCAATAACTTCTTTGGGTACGTCTTCAGGTTTAATCCACAGAGGGTCCATGGCTGCTATTTGCATTGCTAATTCTTTTGCCAGTTGGGAAAACTCACTAGTTTTGGCAACGAAATCGGTCTCGCAATTCATCTCCAACAAAACACCCAATTTACTTCCACTATGAACATAGGAAGAGACCAACCCTTCTTTTGTGTCTCTGGCGGAACGTTTGATGGCTACGATACTACCTTTCGCTCTCAAAATATCCTGAGCCTTTTGAATATCTCCACCAGCCTCTGATAACGCCTGTTTACAATCCATTACCCCCGCACCCGTCTTATTCCGAAGTTCCCGAATCAAGTCCTTGCTTATCTGCATCCATTTCTCCTTCCTTTTCTAAATCTATATCTTTTTCTTCCCCGGCTTCTTCTGCTACTTCTTCTTTAGGAAGTTCTTCTTTTGCTTCTTCAATAACCTCCTCTTTTTCTCTTAACTCTTTACCCTCAATCACCGCTTCCGCGATTATGTGAGTAATTAACTTGATTGACCTGATAGCATCATCGTTTCCGGGAATTACATAAGTTATACCCTCAGGGTCACAATTCGTGTCCACCAAGGCAACAACTGGAATTTCCAGTTTAATTGCTTCGGAGACGGCAATTGCCTCCTGAGGAGGATCGATAACAAAGATCGTTCCCGGCAGGTCCTCCATATCTCTAATCCCCGACAGCCCTCTTACCAGCTTCAATTTTTCCTTCTCTATCCTGACCAATTCCTTCTTGGTGAGAGTAGTAGACTCTGATTCTTGCTGAAGTTGCTCCAGTTTCTTCAGTCGCTGCACGCTCTGGCGAATAGTGGAGAAATTGGTCAGCATCCCTCCCCACCACCGCTGATTAACATAAAACATCCCACACCTTTCTGCTTCTTCTTTTATGATTTCTTGAGCCTGACGCTTAGTTCCCACAAACAGTACTGTCTGATTGTTAGCTACAATGTTGCGAATGAACTTATAAGCCTCTTTTATCTTCGCCAATGTCTTCTGCAAATCGATAATGTGGATGTTATTCCGAGCGCCGAAGATATACTGAGCCATTTTGGGATTCCACCTTTTGGTCTGATGTCCAAAGTGCACTCCTGCTTCCAACAACTGTTTCATAGTTACAATCGCCATTCTACCTCCTTAATTTACCCCGTTAAAAAGCTCCTTTTTAGGAGCAAAGTTAAAATTCCTCCCAAAAACCCGTTAGAAATAAGTTCCCCACACGGGGTAAAAGTAGCAAACCTTTCTAACAGGGTCCATCTCATTTATGCAATAAAACGTAGAAGATTAACCCCGCAATTAATGCTAGTACGAAAATTCCCAGATATAATTTCTTATTTTCTATTGTGAATTTCTGAGGCTTTAGCCTTCTGACTTTTGTTTTCTTTTCTACAAGAGTCTCGCCTAATATTCCCGGGCTAAACCTTGTCCTCACTGCCCATCGTTCTCCTTCCGTCCTTACTTCTTCCACTATTGTCGACAGGGGAACTACTTCCTCGCCCTTGCATCCACCCAAGAGGCGGGAAAGATATTTAGCAATATCCCGTGAATCCAAAATTTTAACTAAAATTAAATCATTTTTCTTGAGTTTCTCAATCTCTACTGATGAAGAAGAGGTATCAGTAACTAACTCCGTCTTCAAGACAATTGCACCCTCTTTTCTACTTACCGGTTCCTGCGTCTCGTTCAAGTAGGGTTTAACCTCTCCCTCAGAGAGAATAGTTGACTCTTGAGGAAACTTAAATTGATTTAAATTAAGTTCCTCGACATTCATTTCTACTTTTAACTGAGAGTCCTCCAAAGATTTACCGACGATTGATTGCAGGATAGCTGTAATTTCTTCATAATTTCTATCTTTTAGATTCTGGAAGAAAGACTTCCTATAATCGCTTGCAATCTGCCAGTTTAAGTTCTGCTCCAGCTTCTGGATTAACTCATGTGCGCAACCCTCGCTGAGCCGATCCGCATAGAGCCTCTTTTCGAAGTCGCGCCATTTACAATCGAGGGCTCCCTCATAAATCCCGGGGTCGTATGTGACTATTGCACTCAAACGAACGACCCTCTTTTGATTGAGATGGCTAATGACTATAAACTGACCATAAACATTAGTCTGGCTACATATGAACTTTCCTTTAATTACTACAATATATTTAAGAAGTAAATCTATCGATTTTATGGCTTTTTCCAGGTTGTCTCCCGTTGAATGGAGAGCCAGTTCTGCCTGACCCTCGTCACAGCCGGTTTCCTCCATGAGTATTTTTACGTTCTCTCTCATGGTTTCTTCTCCTCGATTAAAGCCTTAAAAAATATCTTTTTTACTGCATTAACAGCCAGTTCCACGAAAAGGACTTTCACAATTATTCACGCGCGAGGATGATACTTTTTATAAATTCTCTTTAACCTCTCTGTGGTTACATGGGTATATATTTGGGTAGTAGACAAGCTGACATGTCCTAACATTTCCTGTACAGCTCTTAAATCGCAGCCAGCATCTAATAGATGTGTGGCAAATGTGTGTCTCAGGGTGTGCGGACTCACTCCCTTTTTGATACTGGCGAGCTTGATATATTTGTGAACAAGACGGTTTATGCTCTGTGCATTTAACCGCGACCCCTGAAAATTCAAAAATAATGGTTCCTTGTTATAAGACAAATCCTGGAAATTTCTATTCTTAAAAAAAGCAGGCTTTCCCGGTAGTTGTCGCATCTTCAAATAGCCTTGAATAGAGTTAAGTCCTATCTCTCCAATAGGCACTAACCTTTCTTTTGACCTTTTACCTTTCACCTTAATCATTCCGCCTAACAGGTCAATGTCACTTACATTCAAGCTTACCAGCTCACTCACTCTCAGGCCCGAACCATATAATACCTCTAAGATTGCTCTGTCTCTCAGGCCCAGCAAAGTTCTCCTGTTAGGCAATGCCAAGAGTAGCTTGACTTCATGCAAATCCAAAAAAGAAGGTACTCTCTTCATTCGTTTTGGTGTGGGAATATGAATTGTCGGATTTTGAGCTATGATTTTTTCCCGTGTCAGATAACCGAAGAACGACCTAATGCTGGAAAGTTTCCTGGCAATGGTGCTCTTTTCCAAATTTTTTCCCGCAAGGTGAGCCAGAAACTTTCTCACCTGCAGGCGGTCAATCTTGTTGAGACTGTCTATGTTGTCCCTTTTTAAAAAATTGATGAAGCTTTTCAGGTCGCCTTCATAACCTACAAGAGTATGCGGGGAAAAATTCCTCTCTACTCTCAAGTGTGTAATGAATTTGTCCAGAAGGATTTCTATTGCCATCTAAAAGCGAACTCTCCTTTTTCTCTGTTTATTCTTCTTTTGGAATCGACCTGGTGCTCTTGCATCTGGGATAAGCACTACAGGCAAGAAATTTTCCTCTCCGACCCCACTTGATCACCATAGGGCTTCCACACTTTGGACATTTTTCTTTAGTCTTCTGGGTAACTATCTTGTTCCCCTGTTCATCTAAAGTAAGAGTATAACGACAACGAGGAAATGAAGAGCAAGCAAGAAATTTGCCATAGCGGCCAATTCTGATTACCATGGCGCTTCCGCACTTTGGACATTTTTCCTTAGTCACTTGTGGTTTGATTTTCTTCATATTTTTATAAGCAATGTTCAGCGTTTCCTTAAAGGGTTGATAAAAATTTTTTAGAACTTCAACCCACTCTCTTTTTCCCAAGGCAATCTCATCCAGATTCTCTTCCATATGGGCAGTGAAATCGATGTCCATGATTTTGGGAAAGTATTTAACTAACAGGTCATTGACTATAATCCCCGTCTCTTCTGGATGGAACTGTTTACTCTTCAATGTCACATATCTTCTTTCCAAAAGGGTACTTATTATAGGGGCATAAGTTGAGGGTCTCCCGATCCCGTGTTCTTCAAGAGTCTTGATCAGACTCGCTTCCGTATAATGTGCAGGAGGCTCAGTAAAGTGCTGCTCGGGCACAATACCTCTTAAAACTAAACTATCGCCCTGGTCAAGAGGAGGGAGAACTCTTTCCTCTTCTTTCTTTTCTTCCTGATACACTCTGAGGAATCCGGGAAACTTAAGCTTTTGTCCTGTAGCACGAAAGACATAGTCACCCGCTTTGATATCCACAACCATTGTATCAAATATTGCCGCAGCCATCTGGCTGGATACGAACCTTTGCCAGATCAGGTTATAAAGTTTGAGTTGTGATGCATTCAGATACTTCGATACGGCTTCGGGAGTGCGCAGGCAGGAAGTCGGCCTGATAGCCTCGTGAGCTTCCTGGGCAACTTTACTTTTACTTTTGTAAATCCTCGGTTTCTTAGGTAAGTATCTTTCGCCAAAATTTTTCCTGATGAACCTTACCGCCTCACCCTGAGCCGAGGAAGAGACAGCGAAGGAATCCGTACGCATGTAGGTAATTAACCCTACACTCTCTTCCTTTCCCAGGTCGATGCCTTCGTAGAGTTGTTGTGCTATCACCATTGTCTTATTCGCGGAGAAAGCAAACTTTCTGGAAGCTTCCTGTTGAAGACTACTTGTATTAAATGGGGGAGCAGGATTACGCTTCTTGGGCTTTCCAGTTACTTTGGAGACAATAAACTCCTTACCTTTCAAATCCCGGCAGATCTTTTTTGCCCGTGATTCATTTGTAATTTCAAGTTTCTTAAATTTCTTTTTTCCCTTGGCAATGAGATTTGCCGTAAAGATTCGTTCCTCATCCCTCTTACTTAAATGGGCAAGTATCGTCCAGTATTCCTGAGGGATAAATTTCTCGATTTGCTTTTCCCTTTCCACAATCAACCTAAGAGCTACTGATTGTACCCGTCCTGCAGAAAGCCCCCTTCTGACTTTGCCGCTCAAAAGAGGACTGAGCTTATATCCCACCAGCCGGTCGAGTATGCGCCTTGCCTGCTGAGCATTAACTAAATGGATGTCGATCTGGCGCGGAGAACGAAGCGAATTGGCAATTGTTTCTTTAGTTATCTCATGGAAAACTATCCGTTTTACTCTCTTTCGGTCAGTATTTGTGACGGTAACTAAATGCCATCCTATGGCCTCACCTTCCCGGTCCTGGTCAGTGGCAAGATAGACCTGTTCCGCCTCCTTAACCGCCTTGGTTAAATCTTTCACAATCTTCTTTTTATTTTTGATGATCTCATAAGTAGGCTTAAAATTATTTTTTATATCCACCCCTAATCTACGAGGAGGCAAATCACGCACATGCCCCATGGAAGATTTAATCACGTAGTTCTTACCTAATATCTTCCCCATCGTTCTAGCCTTAGTAGGTGATTCGACAATAACTAAAGCCTTAACCATAGGTCTATCCTCAATAGAGTAATCCTGTAATTTAATGCAGGTGTTTCTTCCGTCCCTTGGGGTTATAATCTTCCTGGAAATCTTCTTCCAAAACGTCAAGTAACATTTCTTCCAGTTCGCTTGCAGATAATTTCAATTTCTCCAAGTATTCCTTGATTTCCCTAATCCCAAAATTATCTTCATTCTGGAACATGTCCTCATCTCTTAATTTCCTTGCCACACTCTCCCCCTTTTGTGAATCAGCTCCGAAGGAGTCCGACGCCTCCATTAGGATTCGGAGTCCTGTCGGACCTGTGCTTCCCCGATATTGCATATCGGGGACGTTCGCTCCGCTCTCTGTCACCCCTTCCGCGAAGGTTCCTTATTTATAAATTTCAAGTTTCAGATTACAGATTAGCAGTTATTGTGCTTCTGGAATGCGCAAAAACATTTTCCCCGCTACTTGCCTAATTTTACCTTTTATTTCCAAATTCATGAGAACAGGTGAAATCCTGTTTATAGATATACCGCTCTGTTTACTTATAAAATCAATATGTACAGGCTCAAATGATAATACATTGTACACTTTTTCTTCTTCTGGAGACAATTTTACTTCACTAACGGACTTCATAGGGGCAGATACAGGCAGAACATCCCTTAAACAACGTATCTCTTCAACGATATCCTCACAATTCTCTACCAGTTTCGCGCCCTGTTTTATTAATGAGTGGGTACCTTTAGTTCCTAAGTTGAAAATATTCCCCGGAACAGCGAAAACTTCTCTGCCTTGCTCCAGAGCACATTCAGCAGTGATTAAAGCCCCACTTCTATGGCCAGCCTCGACAATCACCGCCCCTAAACTAAGTCCACTTATGATTCTATTTCGCAAAGGAAAATTGATTTTCTCCGGCCGCGTGCCCATAGGAAATTCCGAAACCACAGCCCCCCGCTCACTAATCTCATCAAAAAGAGCCCTGTTCTCCGGAGGATAACAGATATCAACCCCACATCCCAAAACAGCGATAGTTCTTCCACCGCAAGATAGTGCCCCTTTATGGGCAGAGCTATCGATTCCCCGAGCCAAGCCGCTAACTACGGTCACCTCTCTCTCAGCTAATTCCCTACTCAGTTTTTCTGCCACCATTTTACCATAAGTAGTCGGGCGCCTGGTTCCTACCACGGCAATGGCAATCCTATCTTCTGGCAATAGTTTCCCCTTTACATACAGCACAATGGGCGGATCGAAAATCGATTTTAAATTTGCCGGATAGTTATCGTCAGAAAATGTTACTACAGAAATTTTTTGTTTCTTAATTCTGGCTATCTCTTTCTGTATATCCAATTTATCCCTGGAGTAAACAATTTGTCTGGCCGTGTACTCCCCGATACCGGCAACATGTTGAAGCTCATTTAAATTTGCCCCGAGTATCGCTTGAGGGGATCCGAAGTGTCTTAGCAGCTTCTGGCATCTCGTTGCCCCTATGCCGGAAATCATACTCAGAGCTAGCCAAGATTCTATGTTATCTGTCATTTCTTTACTCTACAAAAAAAGATTTTGGCACAAAGCATAATATTATATACAAAATCCCAACCAGATGTCAAGCAAACCCCTCAAAGAATGTAGCGTAGGCCTTTATTCGCAATCCCGATTTATCGGGATAGGGAAAACCTTTACGCTACCAATTTTTTCTTATACAAAAGAGAGCAAAAATATGGAATGAATGAAAATATTCGGCGGGCACAGGCATAAAATCTCATAATAACAAGGAATCATAGTGCGGATATGGAGCAATATGTGTAAATTCTTCCTGCTTATTTTTATTCTGCTTTATCATTTTCTAGTTTCTTACTCTCCCCCTTGCAATTTAATAGGGTCACCAACCTCTATCGGTTTCCGGCTATCTCTTATGATTGCAGTTGAGCTATCTTCTTGAATGTCTGACGTAACTTCTAATACACCAATCTTCTCAATAATTATTCCCAGGAGTTCACCGGTCATAGGATGGACAACCTCGTCCCCTTCCCGATAGATTATAAACCTTGTCTCTGGCTTAACCTGCTGATTTTTGCCCAGATCGATGAACACTATGTCTCCATATGCGGTCATGAATTTCTTTTCTTTTACTCCGGCAATATATCCAGCGAATTCAAAATCGAGAGGAGCAATAAAGATATCCCTCTCATATTCGAATCCTGGTTTAACCTCTTCTAATTTTACCACCATCTCCTCTCCGGGCATTTCTTCCGATACTTCCACTTTTTGATACGTGGGAATTATCAGGTCGTCACCGGGAAAAATCCAGTGTGGATTTTTTATGTACCTATTATACGCCCATATCTCTTCCCATAAAGAAGGGTCATCATAGTAACGGTTGGCGATTTCGTGGAGGCAGTCTCCTCTCCTTACTTCATAAGCCTTAAGTACGAGTTCCGTTCCTTCTGGAATATCTTTTTCAGGAAGAACCCTTCTCCCACTTACAGCCTCCTCCACCTCTTTTGATGGCTCCTCAACTGCAACTTCCTCAGCGGGGACTTCACTCGGCTCGACGGGTTCTTCTTCGGCCTCAAAAGTAATCTCTTCTTCAGAAGGTTCGGGAGGCAAAGCTTCCTCTTCCACTTCAAAAGCAGGAATCTCTTCTTCCAAAGGTTCAGGAGGCAAAGCTTCCACATCTTCTTCCTGAGCGTGGGCAAAGAAGATACTTAAGGTTAACAGACCACACAATAGAAAAATAAAAATACCTCTTTTCATTTTTTACTCCTTTCCATAGCCTTACGGATTTACAGATTCAAGATTACATCCATAGATTCCTATCCAGGCTTCTATACTGGATGGCCTCAGCAATGTGATGAGAACCAATCTTCTCCTTTGCTTCTAAATCTGCAATTGTGCGGGAGACTTTCAGAACGCGGTCATAAGCCCGGGCTGAGAGCCCTAAACGCTCAATTGCATCCTTCAATAACTTCTCGGCTTCTTTTTCCAGAATACAATACTTCCTAATATGCTTAGCTTCCATATGAGCGTTACAATAGATTGATTTAAATTTCTTAAATCTTCCTTTCTGTATATCCCTTGCCATCTGGACCCGGCTGCGGATTGTCAATGAAGATTCCCCTCCTATTTCTCCCACCAGCTCTTGATATTTAACTGGCGGCACTTCAATATGCATGTCGATTCGGTCGAGTAACGGTCCTGAGATTTTGGCTCGATATTTCTGGATCTGGAAAGGCGTACAGGTACATTCTCTCTGTGAATCGCCGTAGAACCCGCAAGGACAGGGGTTCATGGCTGCAGCCAGCATAAATTTGGCAGGATAAGTTAAAGCTGTGCTTACCCGGGCAATAGTCACCACGCCATCTTCAATGGGCTGACGCAAAACTTCCAGAACGTTACGGTGAAATTCTGGAAGCTCATCCAGGAAGAGGATTCCATTATGTGCCAGGCTAACTTCGCCGGGCCTGGGAAAAGAACCTCCTCCTATCAATGCCACATCAGAGATGGTATGGTGGGGAGAACGGAAAGGCCTGGTACCTACAATTGCCGACCCCGAGGAGATTAAACCAATGACACTGTGAATCTTTGTGGTCTCTAATGCCTCATCTAAGGTTATTGCAGGCAAAATAGACGGTAATCTCTTAGCCAGCATGGTCTTCCCCGACCCAGGCGGGCCGATGAGAAGTATGTTGTGTCCTCCACTGGCAGCCACTTCCAGGGCACGCTTAGCATATTCCTGACCCTTGACATCAGCAAAATCTATCTCATAATTACGTCTATCTTCAAATTCTTCTTCCAAATCTATAGAGAAAGAAGAAAGCTCGTTTCTTTCGTTCAAAAAATCTACAGTCTCTTTCAAATTTTTAACGGGAAAGACATTTAAACGTTCCACCACCGATGCTTCTTTTCTATTCCTTTCGGGGATAATTAGACCATCTACGTCAGCCTCTCTTGCCGCCAGTGCAATGGGCAAGATGCCCTTGACCTTGCGCACGCTACCATCCAACGATAGCTCTCCCAGAACTATATACCTCTGGAGCCTATCCTGAGACAATTGACCGCTAGCAGCCAAAATCCCCAAAGCAATGGGCAAATCGAAAGCAGGGCCTTCCTTCTTTACTGCAGCAGGGGCCAAATTGACCGTAATCCTCTTCATGGAAAATTCGTATCCAGAATTCTTAATCGCTGCCAGGACTCTGTTCTTACTCTCCTTGATTGCTGTATCGGGAAGACCGACCGTCGAGAAATGGGGCAGCCCGGAAGAGATATCTACCTCCACCTTTACAGGATAAGCCTCGATTCCCAAAACTGCACTACTCAATCCAATGGAAAGCATTAGAATCCTTTCTGTTTAACCTTTGTTTGTAAAGTTTACCACAAATACTTTTCTTTTGCAAGAGTTTTTTGTGTACGGGCAGGCAGAAGCATAGACTCTTATGACAAGGTGGGATTACAGCGGGAAGGAGAAAAGGACTTTTTTATGTTAGAGCGAAGTTTATAATCCATAATCACAGTTTTACTACCTTTTCAGTTCCCGTACGGCTTTTTTGAGGCACGTTAGAAGCTCTCTTTCGATCTCCTCTTCGGTTCTGCACTCGCGAATCTCCGGCTTGATACATGTAACAGTGTTGATCAACACCTTTAAAATCTTAGAACGCGACATCTTTCTGTGGCCTTCTCTTTCTATCCTTTTTGCTAAATTCCTCAAAAAGTCGATTTGTGCTTTTTGTAATAAAACGGAAGTCTGTTTGGCTTTGCGCAAAGTCATAATCTAATTTCCTCTTGGTAATATTGAAATCAATCTTTCAAACGCACAAAAAATAGCACACGCCTCACGCTGGCTATTAATACTTCTTTATAGCCCGTAATATCCTTTCTTCCAGATCTCTTTCTGTTCTGACGCCCTCGACATTAATGTCCAATTTCATAAAGACATTAATCAAGGATCTTACTATATAAGATCGAGGCAACTTATAGCCCTGCTTCTTTTTCATCATCCTTGATAACCTGTAGAACCAGTCAAGAGCCTCATCTGGAATGGTTATGGTAACTTTATGTAAATCCTTTCTTACCTCTGACCTGAAACGCTTGTAATCCTTTACCATACTACGGCCTCTTTCTCCCTAAGTTGTTTGACACAAATAATGCCACAATAGACTAAATTTGTCAAGTACATTATTGAAACGTCTATTATCTTTTATCTCCTGAGAAGATTCTACGATGCCTTTTGACGTTCTTCAAGTAACGTATCAATGGCTGCAATATCTTTCTTGGAAAGCACCCAATCTCCGGCAACAGCGGTCTCCTCAATCTGAGATGGGCGCCTTGCACCCACGATGGCCGCAGTTACTTCAGGCCGGCGCAACACCCAGGCTATTGCTAACTGCGCTACAGTTTTACCACTCTTTTCGGCAAGGGAGCGCAGGTTTTCAACCAATTTAAGATTGGCACTCAACTCGGGTTCCTGAAAACGCGGGTCTCTCCGTCGGTGGTCATCCTCGGGCAGATTAGCCGCGCGCTCTCTGGTAAATTTCCCGGTTAAAAGACCCTTTTGCATGGGACTATAAGTTACTACTCCGATATTGTTTGCTGAACAGTATGGAAGGACTTTTTCCTCGACGCCGCGCTCCAGCATACTATAAGGTGGCTGGAGAGAGGCTACAGGATGGATCGGTTGAACGCGTTTGAGTTGTTGCAGATTAAAATTGGACACCCCGGCATAGCGAATCTTGCCTTCTTTTATCAAATCTCCCAATGTGGTCCAGGCTTCCTCAATGTCTTCGTCAGGCTCCGGCCAGTGGATCTGGTAAAGGTCAATAACTTCTATTTTTAGTCTTTTCAGGCTAGCTTCGATTTCGGAACGGATACTTTCCTTCTTCAGGCGTCCGGATATATTTCCATCCTTATCCCACACCCGTTCGCATTTAGTAGCAACGATAGGCTTCTCGCGTAATCCTTTGATAGCTTTTCCCACAATTTCTTCAGAGTGGCCAAGTCCGTAAACTGCTGCTGTGTCTATCCAGTTAATTCCCAATTCAAGCGCGCGCTGAATCGCGGAAATCGACTCTCTGTCATCCTGGGGACCCCAGCTGAACTTCCATTTGCCTCCTCCTATTGCCCACGTGCCCAATCCAATAGCTGACAGGTTAAGGTCTGTCCAGCCCAATCTTCTTGTTTTCATAATTTTCCTCCTTGTCAAAGGAGCCAGGCATAAATTATTATTCTTTTCCCCTCATATTCTCCTCCTCGGTTTCAATCACCGGAATACGTTTCTCCTGTCGGCCACAAAAAAATTTGCGGGTAGTGTAGCCCTTTATGGGCGTCCCGATCTATCGGGACGAGAACAAGCCCCTACGCTACCTACGCTAATCAGCTCTTTCCAGACCGTTTCTACCTGCTTTCGTAAACTAGTGGAATCAAGGTCACCGTTAATTATATAGTCCGCATATTTCTTCTTTTTATGCAGAGGAATTTGCGCATTTATTCTGGCTCTCGCCTGCTTACGAGTAAGATTATCGTCCCTCTGTAGTCTCTTAATCTGTATTTCCTGAGGAACGTAAACCAGAATTATTTTATCGACCAGATACTCGAGTTTAGCCTCGAAAAGAAGGGGAATATCCACCAGAAGAATACTCCTCTTTCTCGCGGTTGCCCCTAACCCAAATCCTTTTGTTAGTTTCTTAAATTCTCCTATCTTTCTTTTCATCTCAGCAATAATCTTAGGATGCATAATTGTGTTCAAAGATTTCCTCTTCCGTTTATCCCTGAATATTGCCTCAGCCAATCTTTTTCGGTTCAATCTCCCTTTCTTGTTTAATATCTCTGGACCGAATTTCTTAGTTATCTCTTGCAAAACTTTTGTGCCGGGAGCAGTTAGCTGGTGGGCAATTCCATCGGCATCGACAGTTTTACAACCAAATTTTTTGAATATCTTGAGGACCGTGCTTTTCCCCGACGATATTCCTCCTGTCAAACCCACAATTAGCATTTTCAACTCTCTCCTTTTATGACACTCGATCTACTTTTCCTCTTCAAACACCTGGGCGGAAAAAGTATATATTTCTGTCTCTTTATCCTTCCACGCATCCGCTGACAGACGCGCCTTGTCATAACAGAGGTGGTTCAGGAATTCTTCTTTTGACCAGCCAGTTTCAGTGGCTACCTGCGGTAGAAAGACTCCCTGATTAGCACCTCTCTTCACAATCACACCATGTTTTCCCATTTCTATCTCATCTACGCTTTTAATTCTTTCTGGCACCGTCAACACAGAAATCTCGATTTCTACCTCAGCCAACTCTTCCGGCCTTAGCGGCGGAAAGCGAGGATCACCAGTGGATGATTGAATCGCCATCTGGGAAACGGCCTTATGCAGCTCTTCCAGAGGCATAATATACCCGATGCATCCCCGAAGCATTCCTTTTTTACGTAAAGTTACGAAGACGCCTCTTTTTTCTTTCAACAAAGGGTCCTCTACGTTAAACTCTGGTATCTTCCGGGAGCGAATATATTCTTCTACGGTCTTCCGTGCGATACCCAAGAGAATTTTTTGCTGTTTTTCATCTAACATTTTCTTACCCCCTTTCTCTTCTTCCAATTCAGGAGTCATCTCTCCTTCTTTCAGCTGCATTATGGCAAAGGCACCATACCCCACCACTCTTCTCTTATCTCCAGTCACATCTCCAGAATTTGCATATTTCAATAGCTTTATTCTATCTGCCCCCAATGCTTTTGCTGCCAGAACTGAAGTAAATACAGCTGCCCCGCCACAAAGCTCTGTTTTTCTACTTCCCAGGTCTCTTCTCAAACCATCCAGATTAAAATTCTCTAAGTCACTTATTGCTACTCCATCCATCAGACACGCTCTCCCATAAGTGTAATAGTGGGACATATCCGTAGAGGCAACTATGAGTATCTTCTTGTTGCCTTTTGAACCCACAATAGCATCTGCCAAAAGCTGACAGAACTCTTGAGAACTATCATTGACAACAATGGGAACTATCTTGAAATCTTTTAAAGTTGCCTGTAGAAATGGAAGTTGTACTTCCAGGGAATGTTCATCCTTATGGGCTTTCTCATCGGAATAAAATAATGCATGTTTGCTAATAATTTCTTCAGCGAGTTCAGAATCTACTTTAACTTTCGCCAGCGGGGTTTTCCACCATCCTTGAGCATAAACGGAAGCTCCCCTGACAGG
>JABAOF010000280.1_pt5 | contig 87945 bp, 82 predicted proteins | sample 7062171 | NCBI WGS metagenome assembly JABAOF01 (sample SAMN14538628, study PRJNA623070) | marine sediment metagenome | biome: marine biome [ENVO:00000428]; feature: marine pelagic biome [ENVO:01000023]; material: deep marine sediment [ENVO:00002113] | place: India: Gulf of Khambhat ...
GACATTCTTAGTGGACGAAAATGGCGATCCGTTGGGTTCCTGCTTTTAGGAGGCGCCACCTTCGCCGCCTGGCAATTCTGGCTATGGGCGACTTTCGGCTCTCCTGGAATAGGATCCGGCGGTGCCAACGCCACATCGATTGAATGGATACCCTTTATGGGGTTGTTGCGTATAGGATTTGTCAGTCTTCCGGTATTGGTGTTGTTCGTAGTCATCTTCGGACCAACGATCGTTATCCCCACGATTTGGGGAATCTGGAGATCGATCCGAGCGCTGCTGCTTGAGCGTGTGAACGCAGAAGCCTGGGCTTTACTGTTGAACGGTGTAGCAATTGTGTTTCTGCCGTTCTCCACGTTTCGTGAACCCTTGGGACTGCTGCGATTTTCAGCTGGATTGGTCCTTGCGGTGTTGCTCTTCGCAGTACACCATAAATTGCGTAGACCGTTGAATTTCAGCCTATTCTGGATCCCCTTATTAGCTGTTTTGTTGAATGGGTGATCTCGAAAACCCATCAGACTACAAATAAGCATCTGCATGGGGATTCATAGGGACTTTCTCTTACTTAAAGGGTAAAATTCACGGAGTCGCCTTTGGGGAACACGATCTCTTTACAGGTGAAGAACCAATCCACACAACGGGAGACCTCATGAAAGAAATCCAACCACTTGCAAAGCGCATTGTTGAGAATGTGGAAAAGGTGATTATTGGTAAAACAGAATCGGTTCGGATGATCGTAATTGGGCTCCTCTGTCAGGGGCATGTGCTCATTGAAGACGTCCCCGGTACAGGGAAGACGATGCTAGCGAAGAGTTTGGCTAGGTCTATAGGATGTGCATTTAACCGCATCCAGTTCACGCCCGATATGCTTCCAAGCGATGTCACCGGAGTTTCTATCTTCAATCAAAAAACGCGTGAATTCGAGTTTCGGCCGGGACCGATCCTGGCGCAGATTGTCTTGACCGACGAGATCAATCGAGCCACACCGAAGACCCAGGCTGCCCTACTGGAGGCGATGGAAGAGCGACAGGTAACTGTTGATGGTGTTACACATAAAACACCACAACCGTTCTTGGTCCTGGCGACTCAGAACCCGATCGAATATGAAGGCACATTCCCGCTCCCAGAAGCTCAAATGGATCGCTTTCTGCTCCGCATCAGCTTGGGATATCCACTTGCGACGGACGAAATTCGCATGATGGAGATGCAGAAGATCGCTCATCCAATCGAGAGTCTGGGTCAAGTCGTTCCAGTTGAGGAACTGCTTTCTGCGCAACGCGACGTTCGAGACGTGACTATATCTGATGAAATCAAGCGGTATATTGTCGATCTCGTCGATGCAACACGATCGCATGGTGAAGTCTATCTCGGAGCAAGCCCTCGTGGCAGCTTGGCGTTATTCCGAACTTCCCAGGCTCTGGCGGCGATAATTGGGCGCTCATACGTCATTCCGGATGACGTCAAGCAAATCGCGATCCCCGCGCTTGCGCATCGTCTCATCGTCGGTTCAGCGGCAAGGATTCGGGAAGTTGATGCGCGTGCGATCGTACAGGAAATACTTGACCGCGTGCCTGTTCCGGGGGGTGAGGTAGGTTGATGTCGACACGCGCACGCGTGGTTGTTACCCTATTCGTCCTCAGCGTTCTCGGAGCGCTTATAACAGGGCGCGATCTATTCTTCAATCTTTTTTATCTCTGGGGGATTCTGCTTATCAGCTCTTTTGTGTGGGCTCGCATCTCTTTGACCGGTGTCCACTTAGATCGCGACCCCCGTTCGTTGCGCGCCCAAGTCGGGAGTTTGTTTGTCGAACGCTTTCGTTTGAAGAACACGAGTCGAACGTCGAAGTTGTGGGTCGAAGCGCGCGACGATTCGAATATGCCGGGATACAGAGTCACGACTTTGACCATAGGTTTGGGTATTCGTGGTAGGTCGGACACAAATGGGCATCGGGCTTCGACGGTCACCGTCGATCTCGGACCGGGTCATCTCCGGTCCTGGGATGTACGAACGATATGCACGCGTCGCGGGCGCTACCGGCTTGGGCCCATGATACTCCAGTCTAGCGATCCCTTCGGATTGTTTCCCACGACAAAAGAAGTGCCTTACCGCCAGAATTTGGTCGTCCTGCCCTTGACGGTACCTATCCGCAGTTTCCCTATCCCCAGTGGCAGGCTTCCAGGTGGCGATGCACTGCGTCAGCGGACACACCAGGTCACACCCAATGCGGCTTCAGTTCGTGACTATGCCCCAGGGGATAGCCTTAATCGAATACATTGGCCCTCGACAGCCAAACGTCGACGCTTGATCGTCAAGGAATTCGAATTCGACCCTCTCGGGGACGTCTGGATACTGCTCGACGCGTCGCACAAGGTGCAATACACTTTACCTGTTGACGAGGGTGAAGAGGAGCAAGATGTTTGGATGGAGGGGCGTTACACGCTCCCTCCTTCAACAGAGGAGTATGCCGTCGCTGTTGCGGCATCGTTGAGCCTTCACTTTCTGGAGCTCGATCGAGCTGTTGGTTTGGTGGCTTACGGACAGGCGCGACACGTCATTCAACCCCATCGGGGAGAATCGCAACTCTATCGCATCCTCGAATCTCTAGCCGTGATCAACGCCGTCGGACGGTTGAGTATCGGCGACATTATCAAGGTGGAATCGCCTAGAATCCCTCGCGGATCAACGGTGATCGTGATTACCCCAGCAGTTGGTTCCGAGGTATTGATGGCATTACGTGAATTTGAGTATAGTGCACGCCAACCTGTGTTGATCTTACTGGAGGCCGATAGTTTTGGCGGCCCGAGTGGCAGCCAGGCATTGTCGGCCGCTGCGAGAAGAGAAGGTGTGTCCATTAGAAATCTACGCTGTGGCGATGACCTGGAGGCCGCATTAAGCGCCCCCTCCAGAGTGCACAAATTTCCAATTGTCGTATGACATCTGACAATCTTGAAGAGAGTCCTTCTGATGCGTCGCCGATTACTTAGTGTGGCCGTGTTCTTCGCAGGCATGACGACCTTGGCAATTGAGTTATCCGCCTCTCGCCTACTAGGAAATGTCTTTGGAACGAGCAACATTGTCTGGGCGAATATTATTGGCCTCATCTTGGTATACCTTACCGCAGGTTATTTCCTCGGCGGCAGGTTAGCAGACCGCTCACCTCATGCACAAACGTTTTACCGCCTCATGGCATGGGGGGCATTCACATCTGGATTGGTACCGCTGCTCGCGAAACCGGTATTGTGGCATGCAGCCAGGGCCGTTGAGCAGTTATCGGCGGCTGTGATGGTGGGATCGTTTTTCACAGTCCTGGTTCTCTTTAGTGTGCCTGTAACGCTGCTGGGCTGCATTTCACCGTTTGCTATCCGATTGGCAATTCGAGAAACGGACCATGCAGGTCGAATCTCAGGCAAGATGTACGCGATTTCAACATTAGGTTCCATCCTGGGGACCTTCCTCCCTGTGTTGCTATTTATTCCAATCATCGGCACTGCATTGACTTTTCTGGTTTTCAGCGTTGTCCTGTTGCTTGTTGCCTTGGTGGGACTGGGTTTTGAAGATCGGAAGGCCGCCATTCGCTATGCACTGCTGCCGATTCTCCTGATATTGCTAACGCTGTTATTCGCGTTGGGACCGATTAAAGACAGCAAGGACCAAGTGTACGAGGTCGAATCAGCCTATAACTACATCCAGGTGCTAGAGCGGGATGGTGTACGATATTTGATGCTGAACGAAGGGCAGGGTATCCACTCGGTGTATGCGCCGGGTCAAGAGATCACATATGGCACATGGGATTATTTCCTATCAGCACCTTTCTTCAACCGCCCCCCAGTTGAACTGGGGGATGTGGAGCGTTTGGGGATCGTTGGCCTGGCTGCCGGGACCATTGCGAAGCAGTACACCAGGGTATTTGGACCGATCCCGATCGACGGTTGGGAAATTGATCCTGAGATTGTAGTGGTGGGTCGGGAATGGTTTGACATGACTGAACCGAACTTGCACGCCTTGGTCGCAGATGGTCGCTGGGGTCTTGCGCATAGCCAATTTCAATACAGTGTCATTGGAGTCGACGCCTACCGTCTACCCTACATCCCATGGCATCTGACAACAAAAGAATTCTTCCAGGAAGTGCACGATCATCTGATGGAAGATGGCGTGGTCGTGATCAATGTGGGGCGGACCCCTGACGATCGACGACTGATCGAAGCCATGGTAGGAACGATTCAATCCGTTTTCGCATCCGTCCACGTCGTTGATGTTCCGAACACCTTCAACACCCTCGTGTACGGTACGGTTCAGCCGACACGACCGGAAAACCTGGTGGCGAACGAACTTGCCCTAGAAAGCGCTGGTGATTCACCCGTATTGGTCGATGTGCTCCACCGAACGATCGCCAATTTGCAACAAACTCCGGATTCTGACATCGTTTTTACAGACGATCGAGCGCCCGTAGAATTGTTGACCAATTCAATGGTAATCCGGTTTGTCATGGGCGGGAATCTAAGCATACTTCGGTAAGAGGAGGGGATTATTGTGTCAGTCACCAAAGAATCATCTCGAGTACGAGCAGCACAGATCGGTATTCAAATTCTCCTGCCCTTTATCATCGTCTTGACAAGCATATTCCTTGTGCTCGTTACTGCCAAGTTCTGGGTGTCCATTGAGTATCGTATGCCGGGATTCCCTGAGGATCGGTTTGGTTTCACGTTGCAGGATAGACTTTATTGGTCGTCCGTCGATATCGATTACCTTCTCAGCAATAAGAGCCTGGATTATTTCGATGCCTTTTTCCTTCCAGATGGCTCGCCGATGCATAATGAAAGGGAATTGAGACACATGGAGGACGTCAACCTGCTGCTCCAATCTTCTATAAGGGTTTGGATTGTGGGTTGGGCTCTCCTTCTGGTCCTGTCCGTTTTGTTGTGGAGAGCAGGGGCGAAGCAAGCGGTACTGCAAGGTCTGGTGAGCGGATCGAAGTTGACCTTAATTCTCATGGCTGTCTTAGCTTTAGGAACTCTCCTAGCCTTCGGAGCCTTATTCGTTGGATTTCATAGACTCTTTTTCGAAGGCACTACTTGGCTCTTTCCATATACAGATACGTTCATCCGGCTATATCCGGAGCGTTTCTGGCGAGATGCATTTATCTTCCTTGCGATTGTAAACGTGCTGGTAGCAACGTCGGTCTTCTTCGTCTCGCGTCGCGTCTTGAACAAGACACTCGAGCAACCTTGATGCTTTTGAGTTTGCGGATTAGGCTCCGTATTTTTCCAACCGATCCGCGTGTGCCATCATCATTGGCATGAGATCCGTGGCAGGGAAAGTCCCCAGCCCACCGTGTGCGCAGGATCGTTCCCCAAAGGCGCTTTGATCATCCGCTCGAACGGTCGCTGGGGCCCAGAGTAAGGTCGGCACAGGGTGCCATGAGTGTCTGCGTAACTTTGCGGGTGTGGAATGATCACCCGTCACGGCTACGACGTCGGGTTCCAGTTCCAATAGGAGCGGTAAGGCGGCGTCAACGGTCTCGATGATCTTCGCCTTTCCCTGGAAATCTCCGTCCTCTCCCTTACTGTCAATCTTTTTGATGTGAATGAAGAAGAAGTCGTAGTCTTTCCACTGTTTCACCGCGAGCTTAAATTCGTTCTCGGGGGACTCACCTTCAAAATCCAGAACCTCCATGCCCACTAACTTCGAAACTCCGCGGTACATGGGATAAACTGCGATACACGCCGGTCGGACACCAAAAATGGTTGGAAATTGTGGTAAATCCGGCTCGCTTGAGAAACCTCGAAGGGTGAACGCATTGGCCTTGGGTTGATCGACCAGACGCTCGCGGGCTAGGCTTATCCATTGGTTGAACAGCGCGGCCGTCGCCTCCGACCCTGCGGACCGGGCTCGCGCCTCATCGAGTGGGACTCCCGTTTGTTGTGGATCGGTATCGTCTATGTCTGCTTCTAAGCCCTCGCCTCGCATCACGACGGCAAAGCGGTACTCACGCACGTGCTGAACATCGACTTCCACGCCGGGCACTTCGATGCCCGATATGTGATCCACAAGCGGTATTGCTTCATCTGACGGGATGCGACCGGCCCGTCGATCGACGACATTTCCTTCATCGTCGATAGTGCAGAAATTTCCACGCGCGGCGACGTCACCTTTGGTGATTGTCATGCCGATCCCGCTGGCTTCGAGTACACCTCGACCCACATCGAACTTCAGGGGGTCGTATCCGAAAAGCGCTAAATGTGCAGGTCCTGAGCCAGGTGTGATCCCACGTCGAATAGGAATTATCTGGCCAAGTGCGCCTTCGGCTGCCATCCGGTCGAGGTTGGGTGTACGTGCAGCCTCCAACGATGTGGGTCCTCCCGGTTCAAACGGCACCCCCCCTAAGCCATCCAAGACCAGCAGCACAATCTTGGTCTCTGCCGGTTTGTGTAATTCTCGCATCAAATCAAGGCTCGTCATGAATAGTTACTCCTCGCTCATAAGAAAGCCCCCGCGCCTACCTAGGCGGGGGGCTTTGAACTGCGTGACGGGACGATTACCTGATTGTCTCCTGATCTCCTTCGGTCTCGAACAGGTGCATATTATCCATGTTGAACACCAATTGGGAGGTATCTCCGACTCTCAACCCTGTCCGCGGATCGATACGCCCGACAAAAGAGAAATCACCCACCATGAGGTGCATGAAGATCTCGTTGCCCATGAGTTCGGTGACGTCCACTTTGGCCTCGATCGGGGCAGAAACGATGCCGGGAGGTGCGAAATTAGGATCGTGGATGTCATCGGGTCGAATCCCAAAAATGACCTGCTTTCCGACATGGCCGGCATATTTATCGGCTTTGGCAGCAGGAATGGCTACTTGGAATACGCCCGCATCCACAACGAGTTCTCCATCTGAACGGTCGAGCTTCGATTTGAAGAAATTCATCGCCGGGGAGCCGATGAAGCCGGCAACGAACACGTTTTCGGGATGGTCGTAGAGATTCTGAGGTATATCGACCTGTTGTAAGATGCCATCCTTCATCACAGCAATACGGCTTGCCATCGTCATGGCTTCGACCTGATCGTGGGTGACGTAGATAAAAGTCGTTTTGAGCCTCAAATGTAGCTTGCTGATCTCGGCGCGGGTCTGCACTCGTAACTTTGCGTCCAAATTGGAAAGCGGCTCATCGAACAGGAACACCTTGGGCTCCCGCACGATGGCTCTCCCAACGGCGACACGCTGTCGCTGACCGCCGGAGAGCTGACGCGGTTTACGGTCCAGCAGTTGTTCGATACCGAGGATTTCCGCGGCATCCTTTACACGACGACCGATCTCATCCTTCGGTGTTTTGCGAAGCTTGAGCCCGAAAGCCATATTGTCGAAGACGGACATGTGTGGGTAGAGCGCGTACGATTGGAACACCATGGCGATGTCCCGATCTTTCGGCGCCACATCGTTAACGACACGATCACCGATGATGATCTTGCCTTCGGTGATCTCTTCCAATCCCGCGAGCAGACGCAGGGCAGTGGTCTTGCCGCATCCGGACGGCCCGACCAGGACAAGGAATTCCTTGTCTTCGATCTCGATATTCATGTCATTGACTGCAACTACCTCTCCGAAATGCTTATAGACGTGGTCGTAAGTTACGTTGGCCATGAGCCGTCCTCCTCCTCTCAACGTATGGGTATCGTGCTTTCAATTATACACGTGATAGGAAGGACTTCAAGCGAAAGATGTTCGCGCTCAAGCTTAAGAGGCGGTGTCCACATTGACGACCATAGTGCTCTCTGGTATAGTCGTCGATGTGTCCTCAGAAACAAAATCTCTCCCCAATAACAATGAAACGATCAGCCGCTGGAAGAAGCTCCTTCGATGGCTTCAGCCAGGGTTAGGGGTGAAACGCTGGCTGTTGATCTTGATTCTCGGCGTAGCCTTGATCGGGTTGGGCGTGGCGGTAATTCTGCTCGATGTCTTTCGCGCTTATCCTGATTCCCCTTGGTTGGGTCTGCTAAGTACGCGCGCCTGGCCTCGTTGGTTGCGTGCGTTCGTGTTGATCGGGGCGGGTATTTCTTTGATGGTACTCGCCGTTTTAAGGTTGAATCGAACACTCTTAGCACCTTACTTGCGGCCAGGAAAGACTCTCGTCGATGAGGTTGCCAAACACCGACGACTTGGTCGGGGTCCTAAGATTGTCACCATCGGTGGGGGAACAGGCCTGTCTACTTTGTTACGTGGGTTGAAACGACACACAGGAAACCTTACCGCGATCGTAACGGTTGCGGACGACGGTGGCTCGTCGGGGAGATTACGTCGATCGCTTGGTCTTCCCCCTCCGGGGGACATACGTAATTGTCTTGCCGCACTCTCCGATGACGAGGACTTGCTCACACAACTCTTTCAATATCGATTCCTTGAGGGGGAGGAGTTGAATGGGCATTCCTTCGGCAACCTCTTTATTGCGGCTTTGGCGGGAGTGACGGGCAGCTTTGATCAGGGTGTCTTAGAAGCCGGGAGGGTGCTCTCTATACGAGGTCGGGTGTTGCCTTCTACAGTCCACGACGTCGCCTTGATCGCAGATATCACTCCAGCCCTGGCTGCAGAGGCCATCCGCATTGAGGGGGAGAGCCACATCACAGAAATGCCGGGACAGATTCGTCGAGTCCAGTTGGAGCCCAATGATCCTCCCGCTTTTCCTGGAGCGATTCAGGCGATCTTGGGAGCTGATTTGATCGTGATTGGCCCCGGGAGTTTATTTACGAGCGTATTGCCGAATCTACTTGTGCCCCATATTGTGGAAGCAATACGCGCTTCGCGAGCGTACAAGATCTACGTCTGTAATGTCGCCACACAGAGGGGTGAAACAGACGGATTTGACTGTGAACAGCATCTTAAGGCGATTGAGAATCATGTGGGCCGTGGCTTGATCGATGTCGTGGTGGCGAACGACGGTCGGATGGAAACTTTCCCTGAGGGTGTTTCCTGGGTGGATCCGACCGTCGATGAGCACATGATGGTCAAGGTGTATACAGCAGATCTTGTCGATCACGAAAGACCATGGCGCCACGACGCCAAGAAGCTTGCGGAAACATTGATCGCTCTACTCGAGGAACAAACCGGCCCCCTCGATCTTCCACCCTTCGACCAAATAGATTCACCTTCGGGTCTTAATTGACCCGTTACAACAGGAGCAGAAACATGGCTACACGCGTTGGCATCAATGGTTTTGGCCGTATTGGTCGCCAGGTCATGAAGGTCATGAAGGAAAAATATGCGGATGTATTTGATGTTGTAGCGTTCAACGACCTCGGCGATCTTGCCACCATGGCCCATCTTTTCAGGTACGACTCCAATTACGGTCGTTATCACGGATCGGTTGAAGTGAAGAAAGACGGGTTGGTAATCGAGGGAGATTTCGTCAAATCCCTGTCGGAGCCCGACCCGGCGAAACTCCCCTGGAAGGAAATGGGTGTTGAAATTGTCATCGAAGGGACAGGCGTCTTCCGCACGAGGGAGTCTGCCGCGAAACATCTCGAAGCAGGGGCAAAGAAGGTCATCATCACAGCACCTGCAAAGAATCCGGATCTGACGATGGTCTTGGGTGTGAACGACGACGCTTACGACCCCGGAAAGCACGAGATCGTCTCCAACGCCTCCTGCACGACAAATTGTCTTGCACCGGCCGCCAAGGTTGTTCAGGATAATTTCGGCATCGTTAAAGGCTTGATGACCACCATCCACGCATATACCAACGATCAGCGCATCCTCGACCTTCCACACAAGGATTTACGGCGGGCGAGAGCGGCGGCATTGAACATCATCCCGACCACGACGGGAGCAGCCAAGGCTCTGGCGCTCGTCATCCCAGAGCTTGAGGGTAAGTTCGATGGCTTCGCTATGCGAGTACCTACACCGACAGTATCGGTCGTAGATTTCGTGGTTACATTGGAGCGCAAAGCGACGACCGAGCAACTTCACGATGCATTTCGGAAAGCTGCCAATGGACCCATGAAGGGAATCCTGGGTTTTTCCGAGGAACCCCTCGTGAGTATGGACTACAAGATGGATGATCGATCGAGCATCATTGACGCCCAGTTCACCTTCTCTATGGGCGGCGACATGGCCAAGGTGGTCGCCTGGTACGACAACGAGTGGGGTTATTCGGTGAGGACGGCCGACCTTGCCAATATGATGGCAGAATCGCTATAGACGATTTTTGCGCGGCGCGTCTACTTCTCCTCGGCGCGCCGCGTTGGGGTTAAAACCATGTTCAATAAGAAAACGATCCGCGACATCGACCCGAAGGGTAAAAGGGTGCTTGTCCGGGTCGATTTTAATGTCCCACTAAAAGATGATGTCGTAGCCGACGACACGCGCATTCAAGCGTCGCTGCCGACGATACGCAATTTGCTCGAGCGAGGTGCCAGCTTGATCCTTCTTTCCCATCTCGGTCGGCCAAAGGGGGTGGTGGTTCCTGAGCTATCCCTACTACCTGTCGCCGGTCGGCTTTCACAATTACTAGCGCAACAAGTCCTTTTCATCAACGATTCCGTCGGACCGGGGGTGAGGGCGGCATCCAAGGCGTTGAAACCTGGGGAGGTCTTACTTCTGGAAAATACTCGTTTTCACCCTGAGGAGAGGGCGAATGACTCGGGATTCGCCGCTGAGCTGGCCGCGCTCGCCGATTTCTACGTCAACGATGCATTTGGAACTGCTCATCGGGCGCACGCTTCAACCGAACGTGTAGCGCACTATCTGCCAGCGGTGGCTGGATTCCTGATGGAGAAAGAACTCGAATATCTCGGAGTGGCTCTCGCAGAACCTGAGCGGCCATTTGTGACCATCCTTGGTGGGGCGAAAATTTCCGATAAGATCGGGGTCGTTGAACAGCTTTTAGGGAAAGCGGACAAATTGTTGATCGGCGGCGGCATTGCGAACACATTTCTGGCAGCACAAGGTCACCAGATGGCGGACTCGCTCGTCGAACACGAATCGGTCGGGATCGCCGGCGAAATCCTCGAACACTCCGGAGATCGGCTGATAATCCCAACAGACCTTGCCGTTGGTGACCGATTCTCTGCGGACGCATCAAAGAAAATCGTTCCCGCCGACGGTGTCCCAGAAGGATGGCACGCGATGGATATTGGACCGAAGACGGTTGAGATTTTTTCAAAAGCCATCAAAGATGCAATGCTGGTCGTGTGGAACGGTCCGATGGGTGTCTTCGAATTTGAGCCCTTTGCCGAGGGAACCTGGGCGATCGCCAAGGCTGTAGCGGATTGTGAAGGAACGACGATTGTGGGGGGTGGTGATTCAGCAGCGGCGGTCCGCCAAGCTGGATTAACGGATCGGATCAGTCACGTCTCAACAGGCGGTGGCGCTTCGCTCGAGTTGTTAGAGGGTAAGTCGCTACCTGGCGTGGCAGCCCTGGAGGACAAAAACTCATAATACGCGTTTCGAGTATGCCAATGTTGGAACGGGGAGAAAAAGAGCGAGTGGCATCAACCACTCGCTCTTTCTTTGGGGAACTATGGGGCCTCGGTGGGCAGACCTTGAGCGAAAGTCAGCACATCTATGATGTCCTGCATGCTCCACCCGATGTCGAGAGTGGACGGCATGGCTGGATCAGAGCCAGGCTGGCCGGCACGCACCTTGTGGATGAATTCCCAAGGGTTGTCTAAGGCGATGGTGCCCACAAACTCTGGCTCATCCGGATCGTGGAAGTTGATCTTGCGACCATCCTCGCCGTGGCAGACGGCACAAATGCTGAAGAGTTCTTCACCTTTGCTTGCGTCTCCCCCGATTGCAGCTTTGGTATCCGGATCAATGTAAGGGCTTACGTCAACAAGCCCTTCTTTGACAAAGCTGGCGAGGTCTATGAGTGAAGTCTCATCCAACATCGAAAAATTGTGCTCGGGATCTACTTCCCCTCTAAGCTGAGCCAGGATGGTGTCTAAATCTTTGGACTGCGCGTTGTAAACCCCTGGAAAACCCGTGAAATGGGAACCGGAGCCATAAGCACCTTCGGCGCCCATGTAATCCCAGCCGTGGCATTCCTTACAACGCCAGGTGTCAGATCCACTGCGGGTATTGGAATCCTGACGTGCCCAAACAGGGTTGTCCTCTGTTGGTGTATCCATACCGGCCTCACTCCACCACTTATCGTAGAGGCGACCTCCACGGGATAAAGATCCGGGTGGCAGAGGCTCGGTTGGCAGCGATTGGGAGTACGTGAGCACATCGACGACGTCCTGCATGCTCCAGTTGTTATCCAAGGCGGATGGCATGGCCGGATCAGAGCCCGGCTGGCCGACACGCACCTTGTGGATAAACTCCCACGGATTGTCCAAAGCGATATTGCCTACATACTCTGGTTCATCCGGATCATGGAAATTGATCGTGCGGCCATCCTCGCCGTGGCAGACGACGCACGCGTTCTTGTAGAGTTCTTTGCCGTTATCAGGATCCCCGCCGACGGCAGCTTTTGTGTCGGAATCGACATACATACTGACATCAACCAGGCCTTCGTTGAGGAAGACTACGAGGCTACCGAGTTTATCCTCACCCATAGCAGAGAAGTCATGGTCCGGAAGGGCAGAACCATCGAGGGCAGCAAGCAGTTCGGCAGGGGATGACTCGCTGGAGGCTGCGAGAACGCCGGGGAAGCCCGTGAAGTGCGAGCCGGAGCCATAAGCTCCGTCTACGCCGCTGTAATCCCAACCGTGACATTCTTTACAACGCCATGTGTCGGATCCACTGCGCGTGTTCGTGCTTTGAGTTGCCCAGAGGGGTTGATCCTCCGCAGGCTTGTCGACGCCGGCTTCACTCCACCACTTATCGTACAGTCTTCCCCCTTCGGTGGCTGAGCCTGTGATGACCACTTCCATTGGTTCTGGTGTGGGTTCCGGCGGGAGTGGTTCTTCGGGGGGAGAGGATGTGGGTGTTGATTGGCTGCAAGCGAAGAGGACCATCGCCAGGACCAGCAGTACGATCATCAGCCCGATATGCTTACGCTTCATCTGCATTCTCCTTATGTCGAACATTCTGTTGATAAATTATCCCATCCATCCTTACCGACATATCATTCTTTAGGTAATTACCCAATCTCACCTCCTTAGACAGGTCAATTGAGTTTTTCGGTAGGCATCACGCCACTTTGTTGGCGAGATCACTACTCTCGATCGGACTCTGAAGGCACGCGACCTCACACGGTGCACCAAACACCCGCTAGCAGGTGGATGTGAAGGGGTTGGTTTCATGAGCGATGAAATATGCTTGCTTGTATGCCCCACGCGAAGAGGCGTGGACATTTCCTCGTGAGTCACTACGAACCACGCACGTATCCTGACAAGTATTGGGACGCTGGTAAAAATCTAGGTCAGGTAATGTGACGGAGTTACGTGTTGAAAACAACTGAATCTCCTCGGTGAGATACTCGCAATTGCCAGAATGCTGTCAACGTGAATACTGAAAAAGATCTGCGCAATCGATGGTCACACGGTGGACACTGCGGCAGATAGTTAGATTTTGTAATGTAGCTTTACACACATCCGCATCGCGAAAGTGTGAAAAAATGTCGCAAAAATGTCCTCATTTCGTTTGGGACAAGGGAGAATCCTTGAATTGATGCTAAAATGGGTAATATAAATAAGAATTGGGAAGGTGACGGGGTGGCACAACACTGCAAGCGATGGATATTTCACCCGGGCTGCCCGAGTGTCCTTGAGGGGTGGGATTGGTATAGCAGAATGATCGAAACGAACCGAAGGAGGCCGAAAACTTCATGAATTCCTCCGGTCGTGAGAAGCTCAACAGGGTCAACCTGATTCGCTTTGTGCTTCCCATTGCGCTATTCTTGATCGTCCTGTCTTATGAAACCTGGGAGCATCTTTTGCTCACGGGGAACTTCAGCTTGGATGTACATTACACCTCCGAAATCCTGTTCTTCGGTACTCTGGGTCCATTGGCTGTATTCGCTGTTCTCTCTTACACCGTTGGTCTGCTCAGAAGGCAAGTACTGGCCGCAGAGGAGTTGGAGGCTCTCAACCAGAACCTTGAGATAAAGGTCGCCGAGAGGACGCAAACATTAGCCGAGCGCAACGCAGAGCTTGCCAGAGCAAACAAGGATCTTAAGCAACTAGACCAACTGAAATCAGACTTCGTCGCTCTTGTGAGCCATGAGCTGCGAGGACCTCTGACTACGTTGAACGGAGGAATTGAACTAGCGCTCCAGACCTCCGAGCACATCATGCCGGAAGCACGACGTGTGCTCGAAGTAATGGGTCGAGAGAGTCAACGTTTGATGAACTTTGTTCAGACGATCTTAGATGTATCGAAACTGGAGGCAGGAAAGTTGGAATTCAACCCTGGTGTGGTAGCGATTCGACCGTTGCTTCAGAGCATCGTGGATATCCTCTGGCCAGGTGGTGAAAGGGAGGTTCGTTGGGATGTTCCGAAGGACCTTCCGCTGGTTTGGGCTGATGAGATTTTTCTTGAACAAATCATGTGTAACCTGCTCACGAACGCTGATAAGTATTCCCCTTCCGACATGCCTGTGGAGATCACGAGCACACCTCGTGATGGTTTCATGGAGATTACGATCGTGGATTACGGACCAGGGATCCCTGCTAATGTGCAGGACATGATCTTCGGACGATTCATACGCCTCGAAGGGGGCGAACGCATTAACTCCAAGGGGTGGGGTTTGGGATTGTATTTCTCTCGTGCGCTGACAGAAGCCCAAGGAGGGCGCTTGGAGGTTCGATCGCCGGTACACGAGAAGGGCGCACAAGCTGGTTCAGCTTTCAAAGTGAGTCTCCCCCTGGCTGAGGAAGTGCCGAACGATGCCTGAGATCCTGCTCATCGACGATGATGAGAGCTTAGTAGAGCTCTTACGTACCTACTTGACAAAACAGGGTTACAACGTTGCTGTCGCCGGTGATGGCAAAGAGGGTTTGCGGGTTCTCTATGACCGGCACCCCGATCTCGTCGTGCTCGACGTGACCATGCCGCGGCGCGATGGGTGGGAGACCCTCGAGCGTATCCGCGAGGTAAGTTCAGTGCCGGTTGTCATGCTCTCGGCTAGAGATGCTGAGGTGGACATCTTGCATGGCTTCTCACTCGGCGCAGATAATTATGTGACCAAGCCTTTCTCCTTTGCACAACTTGCAGCGCGCATTAATGCCATCCTGACAAGGGAAAGTGAGAGGACAGGGAGAGACAAGGACGTAATTCGGGAGGGCGACCTTACGTTGGACATGCGCAGTCGCCGAGTCTGGAGGGGCGATGAGCGCATCGCACTGACACCCACTGAATTCAATCTGCTTTCTTCCCTGATGCTCCGGGTTGGTGAGGTTATCCCCCCCGAGGACCTGGTGCGTCAGGTTTGGGGACCTCAGTACGCAGGTGAAGTCGGACACGTGCGCAGATACATCTGGCACCTGCGTCGCAAGATCGAGCCAGATCCTGAAAACCCGCAGTACTTACACAACGAGCGTGGCTTCGGTTACCGCTTCCAGGCACAATAATCGTTAGGGTTTACAATCGAGAAGATCATTACGAGGGTGCAAGCCGATATTACCCACCCTCGTTCCCAAGTACCGGGTATGCACTTTGATATGTTTCACTCACAGAAGAGAACGAACGACACACTTTTTTCAGGACAAAGTCCATGAAAACCTAGTGTATCCTTACACCATATTTTTTAGATCAACCCCAGCATGAGTTGGAGGCGTTAGCGGAGACCGATTAGATAATCAACAAGCTGGCGCTGCCAAGCGGGGACAGCCAATCTCGGATGTCAATCCTTCATGAATCGCTAGCGGCCAGGGTAGCAGAATCTGTCCGAGATGGGAGTCTTACTCTGTCTATAGCTGGAGATTGTTGCACAACGATTGGGGTGCTTGCAGGATTGCAAAGGGCGGATGTATCTCCGTTATTGGTCTGGTTCGACGCTCATGGAGATTTCAATACCTGGGACACAACTCCGAGCGGTTTTCTCGGTGGGATGCCATTAGCGATGCTCGCCGGGATAGGAGATCAAACCATGCCTGAGGCGGTTGGCCTCCGATCTATTCTCAAGATAGGATTATTCTGACAGACGGAAGAGATCTAGACCCTGGAGAGAGAACTTGTAGAAGATTCTGATATCACGCACCTCATGAATCCGAACACTTTACTCGATTATCCAGTAGGGGATTATCCACTCTACGTCCATTTCGATACCGATATTATCAATCCAATGGATGCACCCGCTATGAGCTACTCAGCCGCAGGTGGGCCGAGAGCCTCCGAGTTGGAGGTCATTTTCCGATCCTTGGCTCAAACCGGACAGATTGCCGCGATTTCTCTGTCATCATGGAATCCAAAGTTGGATGGAGATGGCCAAACGAGAGAAATCTGTATGCAGTTACTCCATGCGTCGATACCAGAATGAGTGCAGGAGTATTTCAGCAAAAAAGATGTCCTTAAAGTGGGATGTCCTGGCCACAACGTCCACTCAAGCCCGCAACATATCACTACGAATGAATTCTTTTTCCAAAACACGACAATTTACAATCATTTCACAGGGGCATATTGTCCCGTTGATAGCCCTAGTCTATAATGTGCGCGTCCTGAGGCTGGAGTAGATATGAGCTTCGAAAAAGGTGAAAATGTAGGACCCTATCGCATCATTGAGCAGCTGGGCCAGGGAGGTATGGCGACGGTCTATAAGGCTTACCATCCTGCCCTCGACCGGTACGTGGCCATTAAGGCGCTCCATCCGGCGATCATGGAAGATCCCAACTTCCTGGCTCGTTTTGAGCGTGAGGCCAAAGTCGTCGCCAAGCTCGAGCATCCCAATATCGTGCCCATATACGACTTCTCTGAACATGGCGGTCAGCCCTATCTGGTGATGAAATTTATTGAGGGTGAAACTCTCAAAGCACGGCTTCTAAGGGGCGCACTGGCGAAGGATGAGGCACTGCGAGTCGTCGACGCCGTTGGAAGCGCACTCACCTATGCACACGATCGCGGCTATCTTCATCGCGATATCAAACCCTCCAACGTCCTGCTCAGCCCTGACGGATCAATTTACCTAGCCGATTTTGGCTTGGCGCGCATAGCGGAGGCAGGTGCATCGACACTCTCAGGTGATATGCTCATGGGCACCCCACACTACATTTCACCGGAGCAGGCACAGGGCAATATAGAGTTGGATGAGGGAACGGATGTTTATTCGTTCGGGGTGGTGCTATATGAGTTAGTGGTCGGCCGGGTGCCGTTCACATCAGACACACCGTTTTCGATCATTCACGATCACATCTACACGCCACTACCCTTACCAAGGGTGATGAATCCCGCCGTCCCTGAACCTGTGGAGAGGGTTTTGTTGAAAGCCTTGGCGAAAGAAAGGGGTGATCGCTTCGCGTCGGTCAAGGACATGATCCAAGCGTTTTGTGCCTCCGTCACTGGCGGTGATATCGGTGTGCTCGAGTCAGCCACGGGACCGAAGTTGGCTCAGGCAGTGGCTTCAACGGTAGTCGTGGATACCGACATGGACGCCGATGTTGGTGTGGTCGAGGCACCATCACAGCCGGATATCGTGAGCGCGACCGCATCCCCAGCGGTTCCAGCGGAGCAAAAAAGTCGTAGCCGCTGGTTTTGGATCGTTGCTGGTGTTGTATTGACCTGCGTGGTCCTCTCTCTTTTCTTGGGGGCTGTCAATCAAATTCCCTCTGAGTTCGAGCGAGGCGATGATTTCAGGCCCGACGAAGAGATAGGTGAAGTCTTTCCACCTGGCGACAACCAGCCGGGAGTAATCTTCGAGCCGAATCCTGAAGAACATCTGCATCGTGCGGAGGTTCTCTTGGAGGAAGGTGATCGACGGGGAGCCTACGAAGGATTTATTGAAGCTGGGGATTTGTTCATGGCCGAGGGAAACTTTCCGGCAGCCACAGAGAGCTTTCTGCGCGCCCGTGAGTTGGCGGAGGATCCGCTCAAACCAGACATGAAGTTGGCAGGCAAGCTGACGCAAGCTCTTTTCTTCGGTGCTCCAGAGGAACCTATGTGGCCGTTATTGGAAGATCTCTACGAATCGTATCCAGAGCGCGAAGTGATTCGAGTTGCTGCTGCGCGGGCCCGTCTGTATGGTGATTCACCCGAAGGAGCACTTGAGGAGCTCGAGCCCGTGCTAGAACGGCATCCAGAAAACGTTTTCGCAAAGGCAGTTTTGGTGGAGATACAACTTACGATAGGAGATATCGACGCGGCGCGGGAAGTGCTAGGGGAGCTACTGGAAGACCAACGACATCCCTTCTGGTTTCAGGAGCATCTTGAGCACCTGAAACGAGAGTTACCTGCTTAGAAGTGGTGTGCGATACTACGTTGTGAGTCGTTAAGCTCTCACAATGACCCCAGGGTAGGGATTGGTACGCCTGGTGGACCATGTTAGAGGCCTCATTTTCCATGACCTGAAGAGACTAAGCATACTACGTCTCTATAGTGATCTCGAGAATTACGGCAGCTCGCAATTGTTACGGGTGAGAAGATTCGATCCGGTATTTAACCCGTGCCGAATTGTCGATCGCCGGCGTCTCCCAAGCCAGGTAGGATGAAACCGTGCTCGTTTAGTTTTTCATCAATCGCCGCCAGGTAGATAGGGACTTCCGGGTGGTGTTGATGAAGGGCAGTGATCCCTTCCGGTGCGGCTATAAGCCCCACGAATTTGATCTTGTTCACCCCCCATTGTTTGAGGATGTTCACTGTGGCGACGGCAGAGCCGCCTGTAGCTAGCATGGGATCCAGGATCAGGCAGACGGAAACGGTCGGCTCGATTGGGAGCTTGTTGTAATACTCGACGGGTTGGAGGGTCTTTTCGTCCCGATATAGGCCGATGTGCCAAACCTCAGCAGAGGGCATGAGCTCCCACACACCCTCGACCATTCCCAGCCCTGCACGCAGAATGGGCACCAAACCAATCTTCTCCATAAGCTCGTATCCCTGCGTTGTAATTAACGGGGTGTGGACTTTCAGGGGGTTGGTGAGCAGATCCTGCGTGGCCTCATATGTCAGCAGGGCAGAGATCTCTCGAATAAGCTCTCGAAATTTCTTGGGAACGGTTTCCTGGCTCCTCAGCTTGCTCAGTTTGTGCGCAACGAGGGGATGTTTTGAAGGAAATACGTTTGGATAATCCATAGCTTCCTCCCAGGCGCGTGGATTGGAGTGATGTTTCACCCTGCAGGGACGCGTTGTAGCACGACGGCTGTCAGATCGTCGTTGAGTTCGTGGGAACCGGAAAACATAGAAACCCTCTCGGCAATGAGATCGGCAACCTCTTGGGCATGCCACTCTTGCATACCCAAGACCAAGCTCTCTAGGCGATGGAGCCCAAAGAACTCCCCACGCGTGCCCGTCTCTTCGGTCACACCATCCGTATAAAAGACCAAGAGTTGACCGGGCGCAATTGTCAATTTATTGCTCTTGTAAGTAGCGGTTTCTTCAACACCCAAGACCATCCCGTGCTCGGTAAGAAGTTGAGCGGGTGTTTCGGGTTCAAGGAGCAATGGCGGATTGTGCCCGGCATTGGCGTACGTCAGGAGTGCTGGCACGGGCTCCCACAGTGCATAGAAGGCACTGACGAACAACTCTGCCTGAGAATCGGCGAATAAAAGCTGGTTGACTCGGCTAAGGGTTTCACCAGGATCGATTCGGGTGATCGCCACGGAGCGGATGAGGGTACGACAAAGAGCCATGTATAACGCAGCGGGGATGCCTTTGTCTGCGACATCGGCGACAACGATCCCCCAACGTGGGCCATCGGGACCGTCAGGAAGTGGGATGAAATCATAGAAATCCCCGCCCACTTCACGCGCCATCCCCCAGGTGGCTCCAATCTCCCATCCGCTGTGGAAAGGGAGCGCTTTGGGTAGGAAACTCGATTGAATATCTCGCGCCATGTCGAGTTCGCGCTCGAAAGATCGCCTGGCTGCGGCTTCGTCAATCAGCCGGGTATTCTCTAGACGCAAAGAAATCTGGTGGGCAATACCTGCAAGAAGCGAGAGCCTTCGCCCTTCCAATTCTTGACCTTCAAGCAGGAGCAACCCTAGGAGTGAGACGCCATCGCTCAGTACGAGGGCAGTTGAATCTTCGCTCTCAAGTACCTCGGCTACAGGAGCGGGAAGTCGGATTTGGTGAGAACTCACGTCGTCAGGGAACGGCGGTTCGATTCCCAATTCCTGGGCCGGAACGCGTAAGGAGACGACCTGATCCTGCATTTGGCGTCGCAGGCCGGCCGTCGTTCCAACTCGTAGAATGTGTTCAGTCTCTTCTGGAAGCATGAGGACAGCCCAATTTGTTCCTGTGAGCAGAATGATTAATTGAAGTACGGACTGCAGGGCGAGTTCAGAATCACCGGGTTGGGCAGCGTGCCTTGCCACTTCGAGCAACACCGTTGTAATCCAATTCTCCTCTTGTTGCTGTTCAAAATTCCTCGCCTCCAACATGGCAATCGCCATCTGAGCTGCAAGCATTTCCGCCATGGAGATTTGTTCCGGTGGAATATTCCTGCCAATGCCGGAGTGAATATCTAACACACCGAGAATTCGATCTTCGACCTTAAATGGAACCGCCAATTCCATGAATTGATTGTTTCGCTCACCAGCGCTTCGTTCACCAGGCCGCATTTGAAGAACGTCCAGGAGCGTAACACCTTCTTTGGCGGATCGGTCGACCAGAGGTGTGGTGGGGTGGTCAGATTGCGGATCAGAGTCTTCCGTCATCGGGTTGCCCGCAAAGGCGCGCAGCTGTAGCTCCTCGTTTTGATAATCATATAGCAACACCTTATCATATTCGAAGGCCTGCAAGATTAGGGAGGCGGCTTGAAAGAGCCTCTCTGTTAGAGGTTGTAAGGAGATTAAACGCCGTGAGACTTCCTGGATGAGAACCAGTTGTAGCGTGCGATACTCGACCTCACATTTCATGCGGATAGTGGCTAATGAAGATGCCACACCGTTGGCGACAATTGATAAGAGATGGAGGTGGTTATCGTCAAATGCGTTGCTCCGACGACTCTGTACGGCGAGAACGCCGATTACCTTGTCTTCAACTTTAAGTGGAGCAAAGATCCCTGATCTTGGCAGGTCGTGTGTGAGGTTACCAGGTACGGGGGGGAGTTTCTCTTGTTGCGCCGGAAAGTCTGTGATCAGTAACGGGCTGCTTGCGCGTCTTATCCAAGCGAAGATGTCCTCGTGCTCTGGATCGAGTTCAAACTCGAGGTTAGCTTGACGATTGCCATCACGTACCAGCAGTATAGTTCGATAAGCATCCCCTTCGAATACACCTAGTTGGAAAAAGTCTGTTTCCAACACTCTAGCGGTCTCGAGGAATGCTATTTCCGCCAACTCCTCAGGATCTGCGGGAGCAGAAACAATCGCTGTGCTGACATCATGAAGCGAGGAAAGCTCTTCCCCCCAATTTGAGTAGCGTTTCAGCATGCGTGGAAGGAGGAGGAAGAGGGCAAAGGAGGCGAGCAATGCCACTGCCAGAATCCATTCACTGTTCGTCACATGATCTCCAGGGGTCTGAGACAGGGGCGAAAGTGTTGAACGATGAGCGAATCCACGCCTGGTCAGGTCACGCTAACATTGCAGGATTTATATAGTTTGAGGTGGTTGTGATCACCACGCCGATGATATTCGACTTTGTCCATAACCTTGTGGATAATGCGTAAGCCCAGGCCTCCGATCGGTGGGTCATCAGGATGCGTTGAATCGATATTGGGTTCCTGAGCAACATTGAATGGTGGCGCGTTATCTACCAATTCAATCATTAACTTGCCCGGCTTAGCATGGATAATGGCTTCAATTATCCCCGAGTTTTCCATGCCGTAGCCGTGCTTAATAATGTTTTCACATGCCTCACCGACAGCCAATTGACAAGCGTAACTCAGTCGATCATCGAAACCTGCAACTTGGGCGCATTCGTCTACCACTTGGCCGATACGCTCGATCTGATCGAGTCGGCTGGACACGGATATACAGCGGGTAGACATTTTTGTGTCAGAATGCACCGATTGCGGCCTCACGATCAGGGTAGGTTTTAAAGAGCACGTCGAGACCTGCAATATCAAGTGTATCGGTTACGCGTTGAGAAGGTTGGGCGATGACCAGGTCGCCCCCTGAACCTTGCACAGTTTTACGTGCAGTAACCAGGACTCTAAGAGCGGCCGAGGCGAGGAACTCAACTTCGGCCATATCGACAATGATCCTGGTCTTGCCGGCTTCGATCAGGCCCTTCAGCTGATTTTCGAATTCACCTGCGGTAGCTGAATCGACGCGTCCTGATACGGTGACAACGGTTACTCGTTTGTATTCTTTGGTTTCGATTTCCACGACATCCTCCTGGAGGGTTCTCATATGGTGCGATTGATGATGTAGGATGAAAGCTCATATAGCGCTTCTCGCTCCTGGTTGGCGGGCATCTTTTCGAGAAGGGCTTCAGCAGAGGAAACGTATCCTCTTGCCTGCTCGAGAGTTTGTTCAATTGCTCCAGACGTACGAATGGTTTCTATAAGTTCTTCGAGTGCATCATCCGTCAGGCTGTGATTCTTTAATGCCTCAACGACAGCTCCTGAATTCGGAATGGAGGAAAGATAACGCAAAGTTGGCAATGTGATCAGACCTTGTCTTAGATCATTGGCGACAGGTTTGCCGAGACTCTCTTGATCGCTCGTGAAATCCAAGACGTCGTCGATGATTTGAAATGCAATTCCGATGTTATAGCCGAATGCCTTTATCTTCGTAAGGGTCTCCTTATCGCATGCGCCTAAAATGGCTACGCCTTCCGTCGCCACCTCAAATAGTGAAGCCGTCTTGGCATAGATTCTATTGAAATAATCTCTGTTGAGATCGCTGGTGGTTGAACCAAACAATTGAGAGATCTCGCCGTTCACGATGGTCATCAAAGTGCGGGCAAAAATCTCCATTAGCGCTTTTTCGCCAATCGCAGCAGCCAGATGCGCAGCGCGGGCGAATATATAATCACCCGTGAGAACGGTTGCGCCTGGGCTCCATTGAGCATTAAGTGTTGGCATGCCGCGGCGCATCATGGATCCGTCGATGAGATCGTCGTGCACCAGTGTGGCAGTGTGCAGCATCTCGACAGAGGCAGCCAAAGTGATTGTATGATCGGGATCGGTACCGAGCATGCCCCCTGTAAGCAGGACGAGGGTTGGGCGGATACGTTTCCCCCCGGAGGAAAGAAGGTGGTCAATGGCTGCAATCAAGCGGGGATCGTGCTCGTCAGGACTAATCCGCATCCTCGCTTCGACTTGTGAGAGTTGAGGTCGAACGAGATCAAAGAAAGTAGCGGTTGTCGTTTCCATGGTTCCAACCAAAGAGGTTCGAGGCGTTTTGCCAAGTTGCTTTGGCAGCCTTGCTGGTACTCACTCCCATGACCTTCGCGAAGCCTTCGGCGACCAACTTCACATGCGCAGGCTCGTTTCGCATATTTCGAAAGGGGTGGGGCGTGAGATAGGGTGCATCGGTTTCCAAGAGCATCCGTTCGATCGGGATTTGGGCGATGATCTGTTGCCATGCATTTGTGTTGGGATAGGTAATAGGACCAGCTACACCAAGGTAGAATCCAGCTTCTGTGGTGAGTCTAGCAGCCTCAGGATCTGCAGAAAAGGCGTGCAAAACGCCGGCTTTACCCACCAAGTTTGCAGGTAGGTTCTGAGACCATTGAAGTAGCCTGACGACGACGTCGTCTGTCGCCTGACGATTGTGGATCACGACGGGTAAGCCTAGATCTGCGGCCAATTCCAGTTGAGCTTGAAAGGCAGTCTTTTGCTGGGAAGGGGTTGAAAGATTGCGGTAAAAATCTAAGCCGATCTCCCCGATGGCCACAACATGTGAAGACAGAGCCAAGTTGCGAAGCTCGGTCGCGACAGATGGATCCCATGTCGAGGCGTTATGTGGGTGGACTCCTACCGCAGCGAATACTTCGGGATAGCGCTCTGCCAGTTTGATCGCCTGATGACTGCTGAGTAAGTCGAGAGCTGGTACGAGCAGCCGAGTAACTCCGGTCGCGCGTGCGCGCTCAACGACTTCTTCACAATCCTTCGCGAAGGCAGGCAGCATGAGATGGCAGTGGGTATCAGCAAGGTCTAATGGTTCAGCTTTCATTCAATCCCTACGATGCGAAGCCCTTCATGGAGGATTGGATCCACCCGTCCAGGTTCTGTCGTTTCACAATACACGCGCACGATAGGTTCCGTACCGGAAAAGCGTATCAGGAGCCAACTACCATCCTCCAACTCGTACTTATATCCATCAAATGTATTGATACGATTCACTTTCAGATTAGCAATCATCTCAGGTTTGGCTTGTTTGACACGCGCTTCTATGGATGCGCGTTCGTCGCTGGGAAGTGGGGAGTCGATCCTTTTATAGTAGTGCGGGCCAATCTTTTCGAAGAGAAGATTAATAATCTGTGAAGGTTTGCGATCGAGACGCACCATCATGTCCACCAAATATAGACCTGCGAGAATGCCGTCGCGTTCCGGAACGTGGCCTCGAAAAGCGTAACCGCCTGACTCCTCGCCGCCAATGAGAGCGTCCACCTCGAGCATCTTTGGCGCGACGTACTTGAAGCCGACCCCTGTCTCGTAAACCGGCACATCGTAGATCTCCCCCAGTTTATTGAGCATTGAGGTTGTGGAAAGCGTCTTTACGATCGGGCCACGCTCGCCGAGTACCTCAAGCATGTAGTATGTCAATAGAGCATACACCCTTAACTGATCAACAAACAAGCCTTTTTCGTCACCCATGCCCACACGATCTGCATCTCCATCGGTGGTGATTAATATATCAGCTCCGTGTTCTATTGTAGCTGACAACCCCACATCGACGTTCGGTGGGATGGGTTCAGGGCGGATCATATCTGGGAAGAGAGGATTTCGCTCGTGGTGAATTTCGATCACTCGCGTTGAACCTCCGCCGAGCAGCCTCGTGAACCATCCACTTCCGCTCCCCCACATCGGGTCTACGAGGATGGTTAATCCAGCTTCTCGTAAAGGTTCCAGGTCGACCAAGCTTTCGATCTGCCGGATGTAGGCTGGTGCAGGGTCGAAGCGTTCAATCAGCCCTTTTTCGATCCCTTCGTCCAATGGCAGGTGAGGGATGTCCTCATCCGTCGCAGGAATTTCATTCTCAATCTGGCGCAATCTTTCCGGGTCGAGTGCGCCTCCGTTCCGGTCGCGAACTTTAAACCCGTTGTCGCTGGCGGGATTGTGAGATGCCGTGATGTTGATCGCTCCAGCCGCACCTCGATCAACAACCGCGTAGGAGATCGTTGGTGTGGGAGTGGAACCGTCTGTGAGCAGCACGTTAAATCCCCGAGCAGCGAGGACTTCCGCTGAAGTTGCCGCGAAACTCTCGGAGCCGAAGCGTCGATCGTAGCCTACAACGACTGGCTTGTCAGTTCCTTCAACCTCAGTCAAATACCTAGCAAAGCCTTCGGTACAGCGGCGGACTGCGGAAAATGTGTAATCGTCGGCTATGCGCCCCCGCCAACCATCTGTCCCGAACTTGATTGGTTTTAAGGCCATTCAGCCTCCCGATCGTGAACCGATCATGTCTTTACAACAATCGGGCCAGGCGATGACCGACCTGGCCGAAGAGAGCCGGGGCGGGTTACTATCCTTCACTGTACCGGCGTGGAATTGAATTCCCTGACTGGCTGCATGTATGCCAGCAAGAACCTACCCCGAATCGTAGGAATTATACCTTGAAAGGGAGATCGTTACCAGACAAGGTTGATAATTCGTTCTTCCCGTGATAAACTTCTTTCCGTTGCCGCGCTACTTTCATGGCGTGCTTTCCGCTCCCGAACCACGTCGCCTGATGATGGTTCGGGGGCAATCCCGAGGAAAGGAGACCCCAATGCGCAACTACGAATTGGCGTATATTGCCCATCCAGAGCTTGATGACGAAGCCTTGGCCGCGCTCGAAGAAAAAGTCAGTGGGTGGATTGAGGCTGCGGGTGGTAAGCTTGGGAAGATCGATCGATGGGGAAAACGCCGTCTGGCATATCCAATCAGCAAGCAAACAGACGGATATTATTTCATTATGAACTTGGAGATGCCGCCACAAGCTGGTACTGTTGTGGAACGTGATATCCGTCTGAATGAACAAATACTTCGTTATATGATCACGCACCAAGAGGACGCCTGACGTCTAAAACCGTGGACGCGGCGAGTTGGGAAAGGAGGCTCTAATGAGCCGTGGCTTAAACAAGGTGATGATCATCGGTCACTTGGGGCGCGACCCAGAGATGCGCTATACACCATCCGGTCGCCCTGTCACCACCTTCAGCGTGGCCACCAACCGTTCTTGGACCTCCTCGAATGGCGAAAGACATGAAGAAACGGAGTGGTTCAACATCGTGTCTTGGGGATCCCTGGCGGAAATTTGTAATCAATATCTACGCAAGGGACAGCAGGTGTATATAGAAGGGCGGTTACAAACACGACGATGGGAAGACAATGAAGGCAACAAACACTTCACCACGGAATTGGTTGCCAAAGAGATGATCATGCTGGGTGACCGACGGGAGATCTCGGGAGATTCGCATGTTGACAGAGTTGTGGAGGACGAAGAATTTCCTTTTTAGACGCTATGAAATATATCTAGATGCATCTGATACCGAACAGTTAAGGAGAATAAACATTGGCCGAGGATCAAAACAATATTTCGAGTGAGGGATCACGACGCACGGGCGGTCCGCCTGGCAGGCGTCGGTATTCGCGCAGGCCGCGGGTCTGTCAATTTTGCGCTGAGAAGGCGACTTCAATCGATTACAAACAGGCCGATATGCTTAAACGCTATGTGACCGATCAAGGAAAAATTCGCTCGAGACGTGAAACGGGGACATGTGCGAAGCACCAGCGCATGATGTCGAAAGCAGTCAAACGAGCGAGGCACATGGCATTGCTTCCATTTGCCGCAGAACGATTCCGTTAGAACATCGCAGTGTTTCGATTCCCCGTAAGATGCTATGGAGCTTGAACCCATCCAGTACGGGGAATCGAGGAGCATCCATCGATGAGCAAGCAAAGATCGGCGCGCGCACCCACGAAAAAGCACCTCGCTCGGGCAGAGCGAGAACGCATTCAAAGGAATAGGATCATCGGCGGTACGGTCATCACAGCGCTCTTGGTGATCGGTCTTCTATCCTACGGCTTGATCAATCTCTATGTGATCCAACCTGGGCAACCCATTGTGATAATTGATGGTGAAGAGATCCTTACACGCGATTTCCAGCGCCGCGTGGAGATGGTCCTTTCACCAGGCATAGATCCTCAAACAATTGGCTCGATCATCCTGGATGCCATGATCGAGGAAGTGCTTATTCAACGAGAAGCAAAGAAGCTAGGAATCTCGGTGACGGATGAGGAAGTGGAGCGGGCGATTCAGGAATCATTTGGCTACTTTCCGGAAGGAACGCCGACACGCCCACCAACGCAAACACCCGATCCAACCGCCCTGGCGGAGGCGACCGATACCCCAGCGCCAACGGCTGGACCTTCACCCACAATAGAGGCGACATCGACGCCTCGTCCTACTGCGACCCCCTTCACCTTGGAGGCCTACGAGGCCGAGCTTAACTCACGACTCGCGAATCTGGAAGAGCAATTCGACCTCACCGAATCAGGATTTCGCAAACTCTTTGAAATTCAATTATTACGACAAAAGCTGGTTGAAACCTTCGAAGATGAGGTCGCTAGAGAACAGGAGCAGACGCTTCTCAGTCACATCGTCGTTGAAGATTCGGAAATCGCGGAGGAAGTGCTGGAGCGGTTGGAAGCCGGAGAGAGCTGGGAAGATTTAACACTTGAGTACTCAACAGACAGCCTCACGAAGGATCTGGGCGGTGATCTTGGTTGGATCACGCAGGAGGGACTGATCGATCGGTATACGCTGACAGCATTAACGGCGGCGACGCAACCCGTGGGTGATGTCGTCGGTCCCATTCAGACATCTCAAGGCTGGCATTTGTTTCTTATACGCGAGCGGGAAGTGCGTCTTCTCTTGGATTTCGATTACGAACAAGCCGTACAACGAGCATTCACTACGTGGATGCAAGGTGTTCGAGAGGCCTCAGACATCGTCATTCTCGACGATTGGATCGAGCGAATTCCATCGGTACCTGACTCCCCAGGCTAAGTACTAGACTTTCTAGGCAATTCGTACATACTAGAAATACCTGATAGCTCCTACATAGACTGTTGAACGATGGGAGCCGCATGTGGATTCGATGTAGGTACCGCTCGTGAAAGACCGCAACGTGATGATACAATGCCTGCACCAGTTGTATTCGGGTTCTCTTCTGGTCGAGCCAGGTTGATTCGCCAATGTGTCCATCTGTGGATCAAGTCCGGACTGGAGCTCGTTCAGGAGCACAAAAATCATGGTTTTACATCGATTGTGACGGTGCAGGTAAGATGGATCCGAAACCCTCTCTATTGGAAAGAAACCGGAGGACCGCACACGAATGTCCTCTTGAGAGTATAGTTGCGTGGGGATATACTGAGCGAGAGGTTTGGAGTAGATGAAGCTGGAAGGTCTACTCAAACAATTGCCTGAAGACACGACCCCCGCAGATCGGGAAATCTTGGAGCGGGCTTTCAAGGTCTCCAACCGCGCCCATCGAGGGCAAAAACGTGCCTCAGGAGAGCCCTACATACAACACTGTTTAGCTGTGGCAGCGATTCTGGCGGAGCTTGGCGCCCCGATCCCTGCCATCGTGGCAGGTCTGCTCCATGATACCGTTGAGGATACACGTGTCAGCTTGAAGGATCTCGAGCGTGATTTTGGTAGCGAAGTTGCGATGATGGTCGATGGTGTGACGAAGTTGACTCACCTGCCCCGTGTCAGCCGTCGAGGCATTGGCCGGAAGGCACCACGCGCCACAAAAGGTGAGTTGGCGAAAGAGACCTTGCGCAAGACTTTCCTTGCCATGGGTGACGATGTCAGAGTGGTCGTGATCAAACTTGCCGATCGGTTGCACAACATGCGTACACTCGCTCATCTCCCGGAGGATAAACGCACTCGTATTGCCGATGAGACCCTGGAAATCTTCGCGCCTCTGGCAAATCGGCTCGGTATATGGCAGATGAAGTGGGAACTGGAGGACCTTGCATTCCGTTACGTATTTCCTGAGAGTTATAAAGAGATAGCTGAGAACATCGCAGAACGCCGCGTGGATCGAGAGGGTGACTTAGCAGAGATCACGGCGCAGCTTCAAGCAGAATTGGCGGGATCGGGAGTCACCGCGCAAGTTTATGGTCGTCCTAAGCATTTGTATTCCATTTATCGAAAAATGGAGCGAAAAGAGGTCCCATTCGAGATGGTCTACGACGTGCGCGGGGTGCGTGTGATTGTGGAAAGTGAGCAGCTTTGCTATCTAGCACTAGGGGTGATTCACAGTCATTGGAAGCCGATTCCTGGAACTTTCGACGATTACATCGCCACACCGAAAGATAATTTCTATCAATCACTCCATACAGCTGTCGTCTTTGATGATGGCGGTACCCTCGAAGTACAAATCCGCACACCTGGAATGCATGAGAAGGCGGAGTATGGCATTGCCGCTCATTGGCGGTATAAGGAGGGTCGCTCGAAAGACGACGCCTTCGAACAACGAGTCCTCTGGCTTCGCAGATTGATGGAATGGCGTCAGGACGTCGATGACGCGGGGGATTTCGTTGACGCCATGAAATCCGATGTTTTTGACGATCGCGTCTACGTCTTCACGCCTAAGGGTGACATCATCGACTTGCCTGCAGGTTCGACGCCTATCGATTTCGCATATCACATTCACACGGATATCGGCCACCGTTGTCGTGGCGCGAAGGTGAATGGCAAGTTGATTTCACTGAGTCAAATGCTCCATACCGGAGATTCGGTTGAAATCCTCACCGCGAAACGCGGTGGGCCGAGCAGAGATTGGCTCAATCCCAGCCTTGAGATGGTCAAGAGTCAACGCTCCCGAAGCAAGATCCGCCAATGGTTTCGTCGTCGAGATCGAGAACTCAACGTCTCCCATGGTCGTTTACTACTAGAACGAGAGCTGCGCCGATTGGGTGTTGAAGGTGTTACCAAAGAAAAAATAGCACGCGACATGGGATACACGCACGTAGACGAGATGCTCGCAGCAATCGGCTGTGGAGACCTGCATCTGGGGAGGATTATCACTAAAGTCATCGCAGATGACGAAGACGGTTTCAAACTTCCTGAGAAGGTTGAGGCTGAGCTGCCTGCGGAGGTGATGACCGATGAGGTCAGTATCTTGGGGCTTTCCGGAGGGTTGCTGACAAGTCTGGCGCGATGCTGCAAACCGGCTCCGGGGGATTGGATCATCGGCTACATCACGCGCGGTCGTGGGGCGACAATCCATCGTCAGGATTGCCCGAACGTCTTACGGATCAAAGATCGAGAACGACTTGTGCAGGTATCCTGGGGCCGGCCTAAACAGACCTACCCGGTTTCCGTCCGCATCCGGGCATATGATCGTGATGGACTGATGAGAGATGTATCTACATTGGTGGCGAACGAAGGTATCAACATGACCTCTGTCAACGTCTCGACGAAGAACAGTCTTGCAATCTTCGATTTGGTGATGCAAGTCACCGATGTTACCCAATTGAGCAGGGTCTTGAATCGGCTTGAGGCGCTTCCCAATGTACTTGAAGCACGTAGACTTCGTCCCGGATGAGATGATGACAAGTCGGCGAATACATCAATCAACTTCGATCGATAAGGGGGAGTACCCTCGCCTTTCATCTTGTTAACGAACGAGATATGGTTCGAATTAGGGCATAATTACGATCTTAAATAACGGATGACACAAGCCAAATTCAAAATCTGTCTGCTTTTACCATGGAAAGTAGGTGAAAGGATTTCATGCTGGAGATGATTTCTGGATCTCGGTTTCGTACTTACGCACTCCTACTCTCAGTTGTAGGTCTGATGGATTCGTTGTACCTTAGCTGGTTGAAAGTGACTGGGAACACAGCAGCATGTTCGGGGATTGGAGATTGCGAGACCGTCGCCAACAGTCGTTACTCGGAGATCGGGGGTATCCCTATTGCCCTGATCGGGGTCCTGGGGTATCTTCTCATCATTGCTCTGGTCTTTCTTGAAATGCGCCGTCCACAATGGACCGAGAACCTTACGATGGCGCTTTTCGGTGTTACATTGATAGGTACATTGTACTCGGCCTATCTAACCTATCTCGAGCTAGCGGTCCTTCGTGCAATTTGTCCGTTTTGCATCGTATCGGCGATTGTGATGGTTTTGTTGTTCATCTTGAGCATCTTTCGCCTACGCGAGATCGATGTTGTTGGGGAAAGGGGAGGCTGATCAATATGCCCCAGATACGTTGTCGATACATCGATTGCGTTTTCCTTGAGACTGGATTTTGCACGGCTGAAGTGGTCAAGATCGACCCGGATGAGGGGTGTATGACATATACGCGTATAGAAGACATGAGTTTAGAGGAAAGTGAGGATTGGGAAGACGAAGATCTGGAAGAACTAGATGAGATTTGGGAGCAAGAAGAAGACGACGAGGAAGAAGAGGATTGGATCGAGGATGAGATCTTCTAATTCCCCCGATGGTGGTTGATACGCTGAACTTGATGTTCGCTGGCTGTTAGAATGACGCAGACGCTCTACCCCAGATAATCCCCATCTTGTTGAATGAAATAATAATAGGGCGTCTAAAAAACGCCCGATCGTGTGAGACTAGATTATGAGGGCTGTGACGCAGGCTCGATGAACTATTCGTTCGTGGAGGCGGTGCGCACGCGATGTTTCAATGTCCGTGCTAAGATGTCCTCCAGCTCTTGATCCTTGACCTGCTTCTTGCCGGGTAGAGAGTCTGTACCTGGCTTCTCCGAGCTGTTGTCAGACTGCTCTAAAGCCTCGCGCAAGGCGAGTTCCATCGCTGTTGGCATTTCCTCGGCAGGCTCTTCCTCTTCCGGTTCGATGCCAATCATTGTCTCCTTCATGCTGAATCTGATCTGACGCTTACGACGATCGACATCGATCACACTGACCTTTACCTCATCACCGACGTTGACCATGTCGGATGGATTGCTAATGTAGTCTGAGCTCATCTCACTTACATGAACCAGTCCCGGTCTCTCAGCGCCAACATCAATAAACGCCCCAAAGCTCTCGAGCCGCACAACTTTGCCTTTGAGCTTCATCCCCTTTTTGATGTCCTTCCACTTCAACATTATTGGTTTCAGCATCGAGAGTTCAAGTCGTCCATTTTCCGGCTCGACGCGATGGACCCAAACTTCAACAACTTGTCCTTCTCGGACGACATCATCTACGCGATATACGCCCCCTGGTTTGAGCATAGAGATATGGACTAGTCCATCACGTTCAGCGCCGACATCAACGAACGCACCAAACAATTCGGTTTTCGTTACGCGGCCTTCGAGTTTCATCGTTGGTTTAAGGTCCGACAAGCTGAGCCGTTCCCCAGCGTCTCTTGTGTTCTCCACTTATTCACCTTTTGGAGGGAGTCAATGCCCATGAATCTAAAGAAGTCTGTGGGATTATACCACGGTCCCAGGAGGGAGCAGCGCAGAGAGACTTTGTCTCAATCTTGAACGAACTAGGCGAGCGGTTTCGTGGTTTTTTACAATTGATGAAACATGCTAACAGAAAGCGTGACCTGCTGAGATCATTGTTTGGAGTCGCATTCGGCCTCGGAGGTACGCAGAGAGCCCAAAGACGGATGTATCAAGGTGTGGCAGTCACGATACTTTCCGCACTTAGACTACGGCGCGCCAACAGGTGCCAAGCCACAATGTTGTTATACCGGTCGCTCGGATCGAAGAGAGGTCCGATCGCCACCCCTTGGACCTCCGGATCGATAGCGTAATTGAATACAGTGTAATACAGCAAAAGCGCCGGAGCCTGATCTTGAAATCGATACTGGAAGCTGCGATAGAGTTCGGATCGCCGCCCAAAATCCGGGGTGATACGGGCTTGTTCGAGCCAAATACTTATGTTTCGGTCGGAGAACCCACTGTAATTCTGTCCGGTCTCCGCCTGTGAGTCGTGCCAGAATGGGTAGGGATCCGGATCAGGGGAACGCATCAAGTTGATCTCGATCAGTGCGGCTTCGAATGCCCTAGGCTCTAGGTAGTCGCTGCGAAGTACTTCTGGATCGACGGCTTTCAGTGTGACAAGAATGCCGTTGGCTTGCCAATTGGTCTTTATCATTTCTGCGACTACCGAGAATGTTGGCTCGTCCGGAAAGATGAGCTCTAAGCTAAGAACTTGTTCTTCTTTGCTGCGAACGTACTCTGGTGTTCCGATCGTGGCACCCAAGGGGAGTTCCCAACCAAGTGAATCCAGAGTGCGTGCCGCTCCTTGAGGGTCGTACGGAATAGGATCAAGACTTTGCGCATGAGACCATGTTGCAGGCATGATTGGACCATTGGGTATTAATCCTTGTCCTGAGAGAGCCTGATTAATGATCCACTGGCGGTTGAGTGAGAGCGAGAGTGCCTTTCGTAAGCGCTTGTCTGAAAGGAAAGCTTTTTCAGGATGTTTTGTATTGAGAAAGATGATACTCAACTGTGGCAATCTAGCTGTATGAAGGTTTAGTTCAATCGAATTGAGAACTTCTGGGAGTGTGTCAAGGTCTATATCTGCGACACCTTGAACCTCGCCATCATGAAAACCCTCCAGTGCGGCTGCAGAGTCGGGGTAGGTTCGGAATTCAACGCGTTCGAGAAACGGTCGTTGACCGAAGTAATCGTCGAAGGCGACAAGGCTGACGCCGACGATCTGCCCTTCGTCTAGGAGAAACCGGTCGAAACGAAATGGACCTGTACCGATCGGTTGCAGATTATAGGGATGATCGATCAAATCACCAGCAGAGACACCACGCAAGAGATGGTCAGGCAATAAGCCTACACTTAGGTAGTCCAAGAAGGGTGCGAAGGGTTCAGGTAGTTGAAATTGAACGCTCTTCTCATCGAGGCGGATGATATTGATTTGTGCCCAGAATTCGTGGAGATTTTCAGGACCCGGGTAGTCAGGATCCTGAAGTTTTGAATACGTATAGACTACATCGTCGGAAGTGACAGGCTCGCCGTCGTGCCAAACCGCATTCTCTCGGAGTGTAAGTGTGTATATCGTCGCATCTGCAGTCACTGCCCAATCAGCGATATCGGGCCGGGGCATGCCTTGTTCGTCGAAGCGAACTAAACTGCTGTAGATCAAACGATCGATATCGCGGTCGGTTTGATTGTAGATATCCAGGATGGGATTTAAACGTTGAATCTCTCCGACGAGCGCTTCAACGTAAACACCCCCAACGACGGGTTGGGGGGGTGCCGTTTCGAGATCCGGTGTCTGGCCGATAAGCAAGCCGACGACGAGGATTAATCCACCGACTGCGATAAGGAGTTGCCAGCGTAGATCACGCATCGTCCTTTTGGCCTGCTATGACGATGTGCAGTGCTATCCTACCAACACGACGTTAAGGATGGCAAGCAGAAAGAAGACGATGCTCATGCCGATGGTGATGTTGAACAACAAGCGTTCAATCCCTCGGCGAGCGTAGAAGCCGGACCCTCCGCCCATATCGCTTCCTCCGCCCAAACCTCCAAGGCCCGCCCCCCGGCTTTGGAGGATGATAATTGTGATGAGCGCAATAGAAACGATGACCAAGGCGAGATTAAGAAATTGATCCAAACGAGATTCCTCCTCATAGTTAAGCGGCCGGATTATAGCAGATGGCGACGCCAGCGACAAGGTAGCGATACGGCGAGTCATTTCTCATGAGCTGTATGCTCGAATGAGGATATTCTCATTCGGGATTTGAGTTTATACACACACGCTGAGAGGAATCCGAACGATGATAGCGGACAAGTGAAAAAGAATTGAGATTGTTACCTTTACTTGGTTTGTCCAATCGCGCTGCGCAGATAGGCCTCGATGAATTCATCGATTTCGCCATCAAGGACGGCCGAAGCGTTGCCTTCTTCGTAATCGGTGCGATGGTCTTTCACCATCTGATAGGGATGCAGCACGTAAGATCGTATCTGGCTGCCCCATTCGGCCTTAATATAATCGCCTTTGATCTCGGCAAGTTCTTCCTCTTGTCGACGACGCTGGAGATCCAAGAGGCGGGCTCGCAGAACGCGCATGGCGTTGGCTTTGTTCTGTGTTTGCGAGCGTTCGTTCTGACAAGTGACCACGATACCGCTGGGGAGGTGTGTGATACGTACCGCGGTCTCGTTCTTTTGCACGTTTTGACCCCCTGCGCCTGCAGAACGGAAGGTATCGATACGCAGGTCGTTGGGATCGATCTCGACCTCCTGATCCGTTTCGACTTGGGGGAGAACTTCAACCAAAGCAAAAGAAGTGTGTCGTCGATGAGCGGCATCAAAAGGTGACAGACGTACGAGGCGATGAACACCTCTTTCTGCCCGTAAGTAACCGTAGGCATACTCGCCGTCAATGGCGATGGTGGTGCTCTTGATTCCCGCTTCCTCTCCTTCGCTTTGGTCTAGGACATCCGCTTCAAAATCGCGATTTTCCGCCCAGCGAAGGTACATACGCTGCAGCATTTGAGCCCAATCTTGTGAATCCGTACCACCAGCGCCGGCGTGAATGGCGAGGATTGCGTCGTCACGATCGTGAGGCCCAGATAATTGAGCGCGTGTTTCTCGTCGCTCCAACTCTTTGATTATGGCGTCGCGTTCCTCTTCGATGTCGCTACGCAGGCTTTCATCACCCAAGGAGGCCAGTTCCATTGCGTCATGCGCGCGCTGTGCCAATGTTCGCCACCCTTCGACTTGCTTTCGAAGGCGCGCCAGTTGTTGCATGATCTTTTGAGCGTTTTCTGGGTCGTCCCAGAGTGAGGGGTCTTCAGCTGCACGCTCTAATTTCGATAGATGTTCCTCGCGTGCAGCGACGTCAAAGCCGCACCAGTAGGTCTTGGATTCGCGCTTCGGCTTCCTGGAGCTCAACTTTCAAATCTTCCATACTGTCTCTTCCCTATAAAATGTATTATGCCACGTGCTGCTACTTGATGACAAGGACCTAGTGTATCCCATAGAAAGTGGCGTATAAACTCCCATATTTGCTCTGTGCCGACGCAAGGCAATGCAATTGAGTTCCGCTATTGGAGCGCTCGGATTTGGGGAAGTACTAGAATCCTCCCTGTGGCAGCATGCTCTCAACGTAGGCATCAGGGTCGAATTCAGCTAGATCTTCCAATGCCTCTCCTGTGCCAACGAATTGGATAGGCAACCCCAATTCTTTGCCGATGGCAAAGCCCACTCCCCCTTTGGCGGAGCTATCGAGTTTTGCCAAAACTACGCCCGTGATGCCCACGGCTTCAATGAAGGACCTCGCCTGTGCAAGGCCATTTTGTCCAGTCGTAGCGTCGAGCACGAGTAACACCTGATGCGGGGCCTCAGGGACAACCTTTCGTGCAACCCTGCAAATCTTTTTCAATTCTTGCATGAGATTATGCTGCGTATGCATCCTTCCCGAAGTGTCGACAATGACGATGTCGATTTTCCGAGCCTGAGCTGCGGTGCATGCATCGAACACAACGGCTCCTGGATCGCTTCCTGCCTGTCCTGAGACGACGTCCACGCCGAGTCGCTGGCCCCAAACTGCAAGTTGTTCGCTTGCCGCTGCCCGATACGTGTCGGCTGCGGCCAGCAAGACTGAATGGTCTAGTGCCAAGAAGCGTTTTGCGATCCTGGCAACAGTGGTTGTTTTTCCAGAGCCGTTGACACCTACAACGATGATGACGTGGGGTTTCGTATCGAAATTCGTGCCTGGAGTGATTTGCAGTTGTTGTAGAAGAGACGTTCGCAGGAGTTGGCGAACCTGGTCACCACTCGTGCATCCAGAATCACTTGCCGATTTCTTTACCTGCTCGATTAACGCGAGCACTGTGTTGATCCCGAGATCGGCTTGAATGAGAATTTCCTCGAGTTGTCCCCAGAATTCGGGGGTGAGCTCCGTTGCCCCCAGGATCGTTGACAACCGCCCCAGAGCGGATCGACGAGTCTTGGAGAGCGTTTCACGCCATCGATTTTCGTTCATGGGATGATTATACCAACGGGAGGATTTGTAGAGGGGCGAAAGATGTCAGAAAGCACCAACATGCTATTCAGAGAGGGGAAAGGGTTCAGGGTGTGCACTTCGGTTGCGTATAGCCACGTTTAATCGATCGAGTAGGCTGTTCTCTGGGTTGCGGAAACCTGCTGCAAGCTCGGGGCGCAGTTCGATTTTCCCAGACAGGATCTCAGCATCTGTGAGTTGGACGGGGATTGTTATCGGGAGAGGAGGGGGAATGAATGGATGCAAACGGTTGTAAGGGTAGATTGGTCGTTGAGGCCCGTTCTTGCAAACCCAGGTTTATGTGAGCTGTCATAGGAATTTCGGTGATCTTGATTGGCGGATGAGTCAGCGATGCAAAATAGAGAACGCCCGACACCATATCGTCATTCGCGAGTTCGGGCGTTCCTTGGCTGGGGGTCGAGGATTCGAACCTCGGCTTACGGATCCAGAGTCCGCTGTCCTACCACTAGACGAACCCCCAATCACCAAGCCGCATTGTACCATGATGGTCTGGCAGGGTCTACCCACCGCTGATTCCTATGGACCGAATAGGCATAAAAGCGTTAGAGTTTGTTGGTTTTCCTACATGTAGGCGTGGATCAAGCAGAACATGGATGGAAGCCGTGATTGATTTGGCAAACACCCATTCGCGCGTAACCGCACCTAGTAGATCTTTGTTGGGGCGCTGTAGATGAGGTCACTCCTGGTCCTCAAGAAGACGGATTGCAACTTCAATTCTATTGAGGACCGTCTCCTTTCCGACGATCACCATGCTTTCAATTAAGGGCGGGCTCACACGCTGTCCTGTCACCGCGATCCGTAGGATTCCGAAGAGCTGGCCCGCCTTCAACCCCAGAGAATCTGCGAGCGAGCGAAGGGCTGATTCGAGGGACTCGATCTCTAATGAAGTCTGTGCCTCAATCACTTCATACGCGGCTTTCGCGGCTTGCGTGGATTCTTGCGCAGTCATATTCTTGCCTACCAATTCAATCGGAGTCGGATCTATTGTCTCCTGAAAGAAAAAGCCTGCAAGATCGACCGCTTCGTCCAGGGTGTGAATTCGTTCCTGAATGATTGGTGTAATCTGGTCGAGACGCTTCTCGTCGATCTTATAGCCGGCCGCCTCGAAGAGGGGGTGGATGCGCTTTGACAATTCTGATGTCGGTAGAGCACGGATGTGAAGTCCGTTGAAATGATCGAGCTTTCCGTAGTTCACGGCGGCAGAACTAGGGCTCAACTTCTCTATGGAAAACTTATCAATCAAGTCCTGCATCGTAAAGAACTCGGTGTGGTCATCGTATGACCAACCCATAAGGGCGATCCAATTGTTTAATCCTTCGGGGATGTAACCTGCGTCTCGCAATTCGAATACGTATATCTCCTTGTTGCCAACTTGGCGCTTGCTCATCTTGCCTTTTCCGCTTGGGTTGAGGAACACAGAAAGATGCACCCAGTGTGGTTGCTTCCACTCGAAGGCCTGGTAAATCAGGACATGGAGAGGAAATGTTGGTAGCCATTCCAACCCCCTGAAGACGTGGGTGATTTCCATCAGATGATCGTCTACCATGGCTGCTAGGTGGTAGACTGGTAAGCCATTGGATTTGAGCAGGATGTAATCGTCAATGGTTTCGTTTTCAAATGTGATCTCGCCACGGATGGTATCCACAGCATTGGTAACACCATCTCTTGGTGTCTTGAAACGGATAACATACGTTTCTCCGCTGTCGACTCTCGCTTTGGCCTCCGCAACCGACAACCGACGGCAAAGTCCATCGTAGTGCGGAGGCTCCTTGCGCGCCTGCTGTTCTTCTCGCATCTGTGCGAGACGATCCGGTGAGCAGAAGCAATAATAGGCACTTCCTCGTTGGACCAATTGCTCTGCATGCTGTTGATAGATCTTCGTTCGTTCCGACTGGCGATAGGGCGCGCAAGGCCCTCCAACATCAGGCCCTTCGTCCCATTCGATCCCAAGCCAACGGAGCGATTCCATGTACTCCTGCTCCGCTGCGGGATCAAAACGTTTGCGGTCAGTGTCCTCGATACGCAAGATAAACTGTCCGCCGGTCTGACGAGCGAGGAGATAGTTGTACAGCGCTGTCCTTGCACCCCCGATATGAAAGCGACCGGTTGGGGAAGGCGCAAAGCGAACGCGTACTGGGATGGATTCGGTCATTTCATCGCCTCACGAGAATGGATAATAATTACAATTCGATCTGCTTGTGCCGCAGGATGACGCTCTCAACCAATCCTATTCCCAGGAGGCTGGTCAGGAGTGAAGAGCCTCCGTAGCTGAAGAAAGGCAAGGGAAGGCCTGAGACGGGGAAGAGATTTAAGTTCACTCCAATGTTGAACGCCCCCTGGAAAAAGAGCAAAACAGCAACGCCGTAACATATCAACGACCCATACATGTCCCGGGCAATGCGCGCAGCACGCAAGCAGCGAAGGATGACGAACAGGAAGAGCACGAGGAAGATCAGGGCGCCGACGAAACCAAATTCCTCGGACATAGCCGAGAAGATGAAATCCGTGTGGCGAACTTTGAGGAAGCGCAACTGAACCTGTGTTCCGTTTCCGTACCCCATGCCCGTCCATCCACCTGAGCCGATCGTGATGAGTGCTTGGTTGACATTGTAGGTGGCACCGAATTGTGCATCGGGATCAGGGAAGAGAAAAGTAATGACCCGGGCTTGTTGGTAGGGTTGCAGCAACGGCCAGGCGAGAATGGGTGCGAGCAAAGCGATGAACACGAGAACTGCCAGGCGGCGATAGCGAACGCCGCTCGCCCAAATCAGAGACACCCAAATCACTCCAAGCACGATCGCCGTGCTCAAATCTGGTTGAATGAACACCAAAAGTGCAGGTAATCCTACAAGCGCCAGGCTGCGTACGAGTGTGCCGGTTTGGTCGACCTTATGCTGGTTTCGGGCGAGATAGCCGGCAAGGATCAGAATCATGAAGATTTTAGCCAACTCCGATGGTTGGATGTTCACGATTCCAACGCGAAACCAGCGCGCGGCGCCAAAACCGACGACACCCGCGAAAGTGATCAGGGAGAGTAAGATGAGGGTGACCAGATAGATCGGACGCGAGAGGGTCGACCATAAACGATAGTCGATTGCTGCGACAAGAAGAATGACGACAAAGCCCGCCATGGCAAAGATCGCCTGGCGTGAGGGTGTTTCCGCTAACTCCTCGTTGCCTGCGATTGCCGAGCGTATCATTGCGACACCAGCGATCGTTAAGACGGCCACGACCGCGAGAAGCCAAATATCAAAGTGGCGCCAGATGCGAGCTTGTCGCATGCAATCCCTCTACCTACCGCGCCTCGAACGTGTGGGGACAAGGGGTATATCGGCGACAAGGCGTTGACGTTCTCGGTCACGGGTGAGTGATATGCGGACTGCCTTCTTGTCAATCTCCACATGCTGTGAGATCACGTCGATGAGTTCGTCTTTGAGAGTCTCCAAACTGCGGGGAGAAAGCCCTGCTCTGTCGTGGACGAGCACGAGTCGAAGTCGCTCTTTTGCTGTCTCAGCGCTGCGACGACGGCCAATGCGGAATTGTTCTCTGAGACTCATCCTTCGCCTCCTGATCGCATGAGACGAGAAAGGCGCCCAAAGAAACCGTCAGGCACTTGCAGGGCTTCAAAAGGCACATCCTCCCCCTTCATTCGACGTGCGATGTTTCGAAATGCTCCGCCGGCTTTGCTGCGTGGATCGAGCACGACAGCCAAGCCTTTATTCGCGGCCACGATCACGGATTCGTCTTCAGGCACGATGCCGATCAATTCGATGGCAAGGACGTCAAGCACATCCTCTGTGGCTAACATGTCCCCACGGCGGATCATCTCGGGTTTGACCCGATTGATGATGAGCCTACTCGGGCCCTTCTCTTCCGCTTCAACGAGCCCGATGATGCGATCGGCGTCACGGACTGCGGAGACCTCAGGATTGGTGATGATGAAGACCAAGTCAGCCGGGGCGATGGCGTTCCGGAAGCCCCTCTCGATTCCGGCTGGTGAATCAATCAGAATCCAATCAAAGTCAGGTCGCAGTTCATCGGTCAGGCGGATCATATCTTGTGGGGATACGGCCGTTTTATCTCGTGTTTGCGCCGCTGGGATAAGGTAGAACTCCTCCAAACGTTTGTCGCGTATCATGGCCTGACGGAGTTTACAGCGACCCTCAACCACATCGACCAAGTCGTACACGATACGATTCTCAAGCCCCATGACGACATCCAAATTTCGCAAGCCAATGTCAGCGTCTATACATACTACACGCAGCCCCATCTCGGCGAGTGCGGCACCGATATTGGCGGTTGCCGTCGTTTTTCCAACCCCACCTTTTCCGGACGTGATTGTGATAACCTTGACGCTCATACCCCATCTCCATAGCGTCCTGTGTTCGAGGACATTATTGCTCCCAGGGTTCAGCGACGAGTTGGCCTTCTCGCAGGAAGGCGACTTCAGGTTTGGCACGGTCTTGCTTACTTGGCGAGACCGCGATTTGACCCGCTATGCGCAGCTGTGTCGGCGCGAGGTCGAGCGCGCAAACCGTTGCGCTCTCATCGCCACCCGCGCCAGCATGAACGGTTCCCCTAAGGCGACCCCACACGATGACATGACCGCCAGCGATGATCTCTGCTCCAGGATTGACGTCACCGACTACAACCACGTGTCCTGGGTGGCGTATGCTAAGTCCCGAGCGTAATGTTCGCTGAACTAATATGGCCTCCTCGCCCTGCAACCGGGTTTCAATTGTGCTGTCCTCATCGAGTTCGTGATCCCCAGGTGGTGCAATTTCGAGGGCCAAACCCAAATCGGCTGCCGCGGCGCAGGTCGCATCTGATGTGGAAAGGACCGCCCAAAACGTAACTTCGTGTTCTGCTAATGAGTCTCGTAAGCTTCCTAGCTCCGCTGCGCTGAGCTCTCGATTTTCCAACTGCAAAGCAAGACGAGCTCCGCGAAAGAAGTCCGCTTGACCCCCGATTGTCTGGAGCAGAGTTGAAAGCACCTCTGACCAATCGCCGTCAGGGACGGTGATCAGTAGCCCCTCCCGAACCCCTTTAATGGCAAGCGGTGTCTTCATTAACTACACAGACTACACAATTTGCGATTATAGCATGCCATCAAGCCTGATGCGACCAATACGCAAAGAGCCCCATCTAATGGTCATTCTTAGTCGCGAGATTTCCATAGTTGAAATAATATCCAGGTCAGGGAAACTATGAGGCCCCAGCGATCGTGGCAACATTCTGCATGTCTGAGTTTGACACATTCGACGGTGCCGGTGCGCGTCACTCAGTGTAAGCAACATCGATGGCTTTGAGAGAGAAGTAAGCATCCAGGACCTGGCGGACGATGGGACCTGCCGTGATAGCGCCTTCACCGCCATTGTAGACAAAGGCCAGGACGGCAATCTCAGGATTTTCAAAAGGTGCGTAACCAACGTACCAGGAATGTGTTGGCCATTCACCGGGCTTGCAAAGACCCTTATTGAAGGCTACACGATCGCAAAATTCTCCCGTCCCTGTCTTTCCGGCGGAGGAGATGGTTTCTAGATCGGCATAACCTTCTGCTGTTCCTTCACTGACGACCAACCGCATTCCCTCTTGCGTAAACTCAATCACGGTTGGGTCGATAAGGACGTCGGGGCTAAGAATACCCTTGTCACGGCGTGTGTTGATGATTACGTCTCTTAATTCACTTGGAAGGGTAGGGCAATTGGCGCCGATCTCTTCCAGTGGGGTGATGACACCATCGGTAAGATCCCAAAGGACGCAGGGTTCAAATCGTTGTACGATGTTGCCCTCCCCGTCGAGCACCTCTTGAACGACGTGCGGCCACATCACCTTCCCGCCATTGGCCAGCGTCACAACGGATGTGAGTACTTGCAAGGGAGTGGCACCTACGAAGCCCTGACCCACGACGGTGTTGTACGTGTCGCCGGTCGACCATCCCTCGCCCAGGTTGATGCGTTTCCAGTCCTCATTCGGAATGAGACCATCCTCTTCTCCGGGCAAATCAATGCCTAGAGGTGCGCCATAGCCAATTGCTGGTGCATACTGATTGATCCCCGCTACCCCAAGGCCGGTGTCGATTTCCCCAGGAAATCCCCCACCAATCTTGTAGAAATATACGTTGCACGATTGCGCGATGCCGTGAACGAAATCGATGTAACCGTGCCCGTCCTCTTTCCAGCATACAAAATCTTTGGCTTTTCCCGGATCATTCGGGAAATATCGATTGGTGATCGTGATCTTACCAGGATCGAACAGGCGTCTTTCGGGTGTAATGACACCTGTATTGAGTGCCCCGATGGCGGTTACCATTTTAAAAGTCGATCCGGGAGGAAACTCCCCGGTGATAGCATGGTTGATGAGTGGTTTTCCACGCTCATCTGCTTCGAGTTGTAAATAGTAATCCTGAGGGATCAGTCGGGCGAAACGGTTGTTCTCGTAGGTTGGAAGAGAAACCATGGCAAGGATCTCACCCGTTTGCGGATTCATCGCGATGACCACGCCAAGGGGTGTCCGCTCCTCTCCTGCGTAACGGTTGATAAACTCCATCCTGTTTTCTAACGCCGCTTGTGCGGAAGCTTGAAGGCGGGTGTCGATCGTGAGCCGAATGCTGTTTCCTGGGATCGGTTGAGTGACCACACCGACCTCACGCAGTTGGCGGCCAGCAACGTCCTGTTCAACCCTCTTTTCACCATTTTGGCCTGACAGAATCTCCTGATACATACCGTCAAACCCGACTTCGATACCGGCATAGCCGATTTTGTCTCGCTCAGCGACAAAACCTAGATCCTCATAAAATTCCTCGAACGCAGGTGGGATCGGGCCGAGATAACCGATGATCGGTGCGGTCAGGTCGCCAGTTGTGTAATCTCGGACCGGAATCACCTCCACGCTTACCCCGGGAAGGTCAATCTGCTCTTCATACAAAACCCGCGCGATCGTTTCGTCGATATCGCACGCTATTGGCCAAGCGTCATATGGGCGGTTTGTGAGTCCCTCCTGGACTAGTTGCCTAATTCCACGTCCAGGAATGCAAGGCGATGCAGGAGGTCCCTCTTGGTCGACGGGGACGTCGGTCAGGGAGGAGATGCGGGCATAGATGGCCTCGATTTCCGCATCGCTGTCTGGTAATAAGGCGGGTGTGATGACGACATTGAAGGATGGGAGGTTGCGAACTAATTGAAAGCCATTACGGTCGTATATCACACCGCGTGGCGCCGGGGAGTTCACAGTTTCGAATCGTTGATCGTCCGCTTGTGCTCGATACGCTTCCCCTTGGAGTATCTGCAATGCGAAAAGTCGCACGATGAAGAAGGCGAAAATAGCGACGATTAGTACATACGTGAACTGTAACCGTGTTTTAGGGATGTGTGCATTTGAACCAGTGGCCATTTTGATCTACCTTTACAATTCTACCTCGGGGGGGAACAATCGATCCCTCAATCCTGCAGCCAATTGTGAGGCGGGAAGTGCCATCGCGATGTTGAGAAATGTGCTAGGGAGTACAATACGGCCCAGTACGAAAGGCAACGGTATCTCTCGTCCAATAACAAGAACGACCAGGATACCTGCCAGGTGGTAGACGAACGATGCGATCAACATTACACCCAATGGCATCAACAGGTGTGCTTCCCAGAACCTCCCTTCCATTAAGGATACCAGAAAGGCGACCATGATCAGTGCCAGCGCGCTCACCCCAAAGGGTAGGCCGGAAAGAAGGTCTAGGAAGAGGCCTCCTACCATTCCCCAAACCAACGCCTCCTCTCCACGACCTACTAATCCCCATGACACAACGGCCAGTAGCACTAAATCGGTTCTACCATCAAACAACTGAAGATGTACCATCAGTGTGGATTGCAGAATGGAAAGGATAGCCACGATTGGCAAACCAATTAGATAACCCATCTTCGGTATCTCAGGGTGTTGAGGGTTCCAGAGGGATTGGTCGGAAGTTGGTGATGACGAGCACGATTTGCAATGCATCGAAATCGACGCTCGGCTGGACGTTGGCTTGTTGAAAAAGCTGGAAATCTAAGCGGGTGACATTTAATACCTGGCCAACAGGAATGTCCGCCGGGTATTTTCCTCCCAGGCCGGAGGTTAATACCAATTCTCCTACGGAAACTTCAGCGCTTTGATCGATCAAATCAACCAGTAGATCTCCGGTGAAATCTGCTGTCAGGACTCCCTCTGCACGGGCTAATTGAAGCTTGACATTTACCACGGCCTCCGGATCAGTGATCAATTGCACGCGAGAGATGGTTGGCCGGACTTCTACGATCCTGCCGATAAGGCCACGTTCCGTAACCACTGGCATGCCTTTACTGAGGTTTGAATCGGACCCTCGTCCGATCCAAATCGAGCGCAGGAAGGGACTCACATCTTGACCGATGACGTTTGCAGCGATGGACCTGCTTTGTGGCTGGGAACGAGCGTAATCCAAGAGCGCGGCAAGCACCTCCGCTTCAGCGGCTTGTTCGCGTAGAGATATGATTTCCTGCTGAAGACGAGCCACCTCTGCCTCGAGCCGAGCGACCTCGGCTTGCAAGGAGGCGACATCACGTGGAGATGTCAGGACATCGCGTATCGCCGCGACTCGTAGCGCAATCCAGGCTTGAATGCTGCTGATAGGACGGAGGATGACATCTTGGATGGGTGTTAGAAATCCACTCAGGCTGAGGACCATCAATCCGATGGTGATCAGGGTAAGTGTACCGGCGACGAGCAATCGAGTGTTTGATTTATTCATGGCAATAGGGGTGATCTAGGTGGCCTCGTCAGCTCGCTCACAAGGTTTGTGGTCTGCGATCGAGACCGACGAGGAACTGACCGAGGTTATCAAGGTCTTCGAGGATCATGCCAGCACCACGGGCTACACAGGTCATGGGATCCTCGGCTAACCAGACGCGCATGCGAAGATCGTTCGTGAGGCGCTCAGTCAGTCCCTGGAGCTGGGAGGTTCCTCCAGCGAGGCAGATTCCTTCTTCCATGAGATCGGCAATCAACTCTGGAGGAACTTCGTCGAGAGCGTCGCGCATCGTTTCAACGATGACATTGACCGATCCGGCAAGCGCTTCTCTCACTTCGACGGAGGAGATTTCAAGGGCTTCCGGTAAACCTCGAACCAGGTTACGGCCCCGCACGCCCATCGTTTTCTCCTCTTTTAGTGGAAATGCGGAGCCAATCTTGATCTTGATTTGTTCTGCCATCCGTTCACCGATAAGCAGATTGTACTTATTGCGGATGTAATTGACGATGTCTAGATCCATCTCGTCGCCCGCCACTCTCAGGGATCGGGAGACAACGATGCCGCCCATCGTAAATAGGGCAAGTTCAGTTGTGCCGCCCCCGATGTCGACGACCATTGAACCACGCACCTCGCCAATCGGAAGCCGAGCGCCCAACGCGGCAGCTGTCGGCTCTTCAATCAGAAAGGATTCGCGCGCTCCAGCAGCCATCGTAGCATCATAGACCGCACGTTTCTCAACTTCGGTGGCACCACTGGGAATCCCCACAACCACGCGTGGGCGGGGTACGGGGACGATGCTCTGCTCATGAGCCTTGGCTATGAAGTATTCGAGCATTTTTTCTGTGATGTCGAACTCGGAGATCACGCCGTCGCGCAGTGGTCGAATGGCGACCACGTTTGCTGGAGTGCGTCCCACCATTTGCTTGGCTTCGGCTCCTATTGCCAGTGGTTGTTTGGTCTTCTTTTCAATCGCCACCCAGGAAGGCTCATTGATTACGATTCCCTTGCCGCGCACATTGACCAGTGTATTGGCTGTACCGAGATCGATGCCGATGTCGAGGGAAAAGAGACCTAATAACCAGTTTAGGGGATTAAGTGCCAAGGTCTGAATCCTCCATTTGAGGCCAAATTAAGATTATAGCATACGGAAGACGATTGCTAGAATCGTCGCCCGATTTTGGTTATGTCAATTCTAATTAGGTGCAGCGTGCGTCAATGCTATAATCGCCTCGATATGGATACATGCCACGAGGTTGGAGCGTATATTGAGCAGGAAGCTCTCCTGCAGCGCGGTCAGACCCTGGTCGCTGCGGTCTCGGGTGGAGCAGATAGTCTTTGCATGATGGACTGCTTGTATCGGCTGGGATACCGCCTTATCGTCGCCCACCTCGATCACCAATTACGGGAAGAGAGTCGGAACGAGGCTGAGGTCGTACGCCAACTTGCGGCTGACTATGGCTTGCAGGTGGTCGTTGGGCGCGAGGACGTCGCCGGATTCGCACAAACGGGGACCTCTCTCGAGGAAGCTGCGCGTCTCGTGCGTTATCGATTTCTCGTAAAGGTGGCTCGCCAACACGGGGTCGAGACGATCGCTACAGGTCATACGAGTGACGACCAAGCTGAAACCGTCTTGATGCACTTCTTGCGGGGCGCTGGGATTTCCGGTCTGCGAGGCATGTTACCAGCGACCGCACTGGAAAACTGGGTCGGCATCCCGGACGCTGAGGGGCTGACGCTTATTCGGCCTTTGCTTCGATTGACCCGCCACCAGACCCAAACTCACTGCGAATCCGTGGGACTTAATCCCATCCACGATCCTTCGAACCTAGATCCCACATTTTTCCGCAATCGCTTGCGTCATGAACTTTTGCCCCTCCTCGAAACCTACAACCCTGGAATCAAAGCCGTCCTGAATCGAACAGCCCGTGTGATGGCCGCTGCTGCCCAGTGGAATAAATCCTTGGTCGGAGCGTGTTGGGATCGCGTTGTGCGAGATGTTGAGGAAAGAGCTCTGGCGTTGCGGGTGGATGTCTTCTTAGAGCAACCGCTTGCACTTCGCCGAGCGATATTACGAGAGATGGTGGGTAAATTGCGACCGACACTGAGGGATGTTGGATTTGAGGTCATCGATCGCGCCTGCCAGTTCATAGAAGTCCGTATTCGGGGCAAGCGGATGACGCTTCTTGGTGGGCTGGAGATGTTGCACCAGAAAGACGAAGTTTACATGTATGGTCCGGACGCTGCCCTGGCGTTCCCAGAATATCCTCAGTTATCCCCATCTGGGCATATCGAACTGAGGGTTCCAGGGCGCGTTGAACTCGCATCAGGTTGGATGATGGTGGCCAGTGAGGAGCAGGTAACGCCGCATATGTTGGAAGCTATTAAAGAGAATCGCACTGGACAGATCGCGGCGATGGATGCTGCGTGTTTGGGTGCGCCATTCGTGGTGCGTTCACCGAGGTCGGGAGATCGCATCCGTCCATTGGGGATGAAGGGCAGTGTGAAAGTTGCCGAGCTCTTCGTCAACAATCATATTCCACAGCCGGCGCGCTCACGCTGGCCGATAGTTGTTTGTGGAGATCTAATCGTTTGGGTGTCCGGATTGCGTATGTCTGATGAGGTGCGTCTCACAAAGACGTCGCGTGTGGCCGTTGTGCTGCGCTTGCAAGAGCCAAAGGAAGGGGGGAGGGATGAAACCAAGATTTAATCTGTGGTTGGAGGTAGAAGGGGAAGTCGTACTGAGTAATTGGCGTGTCCGACTATTGGAAGCTGTGGAAAATACGGGCTCTATCACATCTGCGGCGGAGGCGATGAACGTTCCCTACCGGCGAGCATGGGAGAGGCTTCACGAGATGGAGGCTCGAATCGGAGAGGATTTGTTGGAGACAGAAGTCGGTGGAATCGGTGGAGGTGGTGCCAAACTCACAGAAAGAGCGAAGGATCTCATCTCGCGCTTCCACCGATTTGCTGACGGCTTGGATGTGGAGATAGAGAGAAGGTTTCAGGAGGCCTATGGGGAAGGTTAATCTGAGCTGAGGCAATCCTGAGGGTGAGATTGCTGATCTTCTTGACGCACGAACTTCCTCTTGTTACAATCCCATGAATCGCAGACTGCGATCAAACAATCGAATATTGGGAGATCAGCGTATGGATCTCAGCGCCGAAGCTGAGATTACGAGGAGGAGGTTCCCCATCGTGGGGTGGGGCTAACCCCGGAACATAGCCGGGGGAAAATCGAGAGATCAGCGGATGCCTCCGGAGCCCACCACCGGCTCCCTTCTCCCTTCCGAGAAAGCATGAGCTTAAAACCATCTGGTGACAGGTGGGACAACGGCCATGCAGTGGTCAGGCTGGCGACCATGAATGGGGCATGCCTGTATTCACGGGAAGGGCGAGACGATATGTCTTTCAAGACGGCACGCCCTGCGTGCCTTTTTTCGTATCTATTCCTGCTTCCAGATGAGAGTGGGATTGTGTATTTTCGTTCGGTGAACACAGTTCGTGTAGCCAAAGTTTCGTCTGGGAGAGTGATGAATGTAATAGGTGGACATCCGCTAAATTATAAAAAATGAACAGTAAGCGAAACCAAATGGAGGGCAGCAATGAGTAAGGAGATTCTCAAACAAATCAAGGACGACGATGTCAAATTTGTATGCTTACAATTTACCGATGTCACAGGTGCAGTGAAGAGCGTCGATATCCCGGCGGAACGCTTTGAGACGGCGCTGGAGGAGGGCGTTTGGTTCGATGGCTCTTCCGTGGAAGGCTTTGCACGTATTCAGGAGAGCGATATGCGCCTAATGCCTGACATCAACACCTACGCAGTTCTTCCTTGGTCTCAACCCGAGCGCCAGAGAGCGAGAGTATTTTGTGATATCTATCTTCCCGATGGGAATTTATTTCCGGGAGATCCCAGGGGGGTACTCAAAAGAGTGCTCGAACGGATCCGTGAGCGTGGTTGGCATTTCAATGTAGGACCCGAACCCGAGTTCTTCCTTCTACGGCGGAATGGTCCTGAAAGAATTCATCCAGTGCCCCATGACGTCGGAGGTTATTTTGACTTCTCAGCCAGTGATGAAGCGCAACGCGTGCGAACCGAACTAATGCTGGCGCTTTCGAGCATGGGTCTTGAAGTAGAGATGGGGCATCACGAAGTTGCACTCGGTCAGCACGAGATCGACTTCCGTTTTGCGGATGCCTTGCGCGCAGCCGACAATGTGGTCACCCTTAAATACACCATCCGTGCACTGGCTGCGAAATACGGCTTGATCGCTACCTTCATGCCCAAACCCATCTTTGGCATGAATGGGTCTGGAATGCATACCCACCAATCCATTTTTAATAAGAACGGCGACAATGTGTTTTTTGACCCGCGCGATCAATTCCATCTCTCCTCGGTAGCCTACGGCTTTATTGCTGGTCAGATCGCGCACGCAAGCGGATTAGCGGCTATCGTGGCTCCGACGGTGAACTCGTATAAGCGCATCGTTCCTGGCTACGAGGCGCCGGTCTATGTTTGCTGGGCGCACATCAACCGTTCTGCCATGATTCGTATTCCCAGTCATACGCCCGGGCGGGAATCCTCCACGCGTGCTGAGCTTCGTTTTCCGGATCCATCCTGCAATCCATACCTGGCTTTCGCTGTCATGCTCGCAGCTGGCCTGGACGGCATCGAGGCTGAGATGGCTTGTCCGCCCCCGGTTAATAATCTGAATATCTATGAAATGGATGACCAGGAGCTGGCAAGGCTCGGAATCCTTCAGTTGCCGGGATCGCTGGCAGAAGCCTTGGATGCCTTGAAGAAAGATGAGGTCCTTAGAGACGCATTGGGTGAGGAAGTATATGAGGCTTTTGTACGTGCGAAGCAGGCCGAATGGGATGAGTATCGGACACGCGTCATGGATTGGGAAGTTAAGTATTATCTAGAGACGGCGTAGGCGTTCTGGTAGGTTACAAGAGTAATGTAGGGGCGCACGACCGTGCGCCCCTACGAGCTTAGTTGACAACGGAAAAACCTTTTAGGGGCGGTTCGCGAACCGCCCCTAATTATCACTCCAGAAATGTGACCTCTACTTTGACCAGGATGACGAAACCGTCAAAACTTTACGGGACTGAAATCTGTTTCTCGATCGAAGAAGTCTACACCTTCAGCGCGTTTGAGTGCATTCACAATCCCATAAGTTAGCGGGGTAGCGATCGCTTCGTATCCACTCTTAAACAACCACTGGCTGATAATCGTGGTTCCCATTATCGAAGCTGGCAGGATGCCAAAAAAAGCAATAGAGATGAAAATCGCCGAATCTACACCCTGACCGATCAGCGTAGAGGCTATGGTCCGAATCCATAAGAAGCGCCCGCGACTGGCTACTTTGAGCTTGGCAAGCACGAGCGCGTTAAGGAATTCACCGATCAAGTAAGCGAGAAAGGAGGCCATAAGAAGCCTGGGTGTGAAGCCCAGGATTGCCTGATAAGCAATTGAAGCCTCTAGGGGACTGGTGTATAGATCGGCAGTCCAGATCGCGTCCGCTGGAAGAATGCCGCCAATCCATATCGCCACGACGGCAAGCAGGTTACACGCAAATCCAATCCAAATCGATTGCCGCGCGCGAGCGTAACCGTAAACTTCGGTGAGCACATCCCCGAAAATATATGTTACCGGAAAGAGGATCACGGCAGCGGGGAGCGTGATACCGAAAACTGAGATCAACTTAACCGCGATGATGTTTGAAATGACTAAAGTCGTTACAAAAACGGCAAGGATAGGAGGGTACCAGCGAGAGGGAGGCATCTACTCGGCGTCCTTCCGCGTACCGTGCTCGGCTTCAACCGTGATGCGAATTCCGCCGCGAATGTTGAAAGCACCGATTACACGGCACCACTGGGGATTTAACGCTTCGACGAGGTCGTCGAGAATCTTGTTGGTCACATGCTCATGGAACACGCCTTCATCTCGATAGGACCATAGATAAAGTTTGAAGGACTTCGATTCGAGGATCTTCTGGTCAGGAATATATTCGACTGTGAGGGTTGCAAAATCAGGTTGACCAGTGGCGGGGCAGACGCAGGTGAATTCATCACTCTCAAGACGAACGATGTAATTGCGTCCGGCATGTCGGTTGGGAAAAGTTTCAAGGTTTTTACTGGGCTTGGCGTCTCGACCGAGTAATGTTAGCCCATCAAGATCGGTAGGTTCTGTCATCGTTTCCATCCTCACGCATTCGCAGCATGTCGACTACGCACTTTCTCCCAGGTCCGACAAAATGCACATTGCCCTGGCGCCGACGTGGGTTGTCCACAAGTTTCGCACGCGGTTAGTTCGGTGTGTGCCTCCGCCACCGGCGCCTCGAAGAACCCGGATTCTTTGGCCCGTAAAAACGAAAGGTAAAAGGACAACTTTGCGCCGGGTCGATCGGCTTCCAGCTCGTTCAGCAGCTCCTTGTGATATATGGATTTTGCGCCGACTACGTGGGGGCACTCGTCGTAAATATATTCGATCCCACGCAATAGTGCGTAAGCCGCTGTCTCGCGTTCGTAGAATCTGCAAAAGGGCTTCGCCTTGCGTACAAAACCGGGAGAAGCCGGCAAAACCGGACCCTGACGTGCGAGATACCCTGTCGCCCAGTTTAGGGTGTTACCAAATAACACAGCTACCTCGTCATCGAGATTATGACCTGTGACGAGTACATCATACTGCCCATCCCGGGCGACGCGATTCATGATATGTCGTTTGGTAAGACCGCATACGGAGCAGGTTTTTCCTTTTCCGCGTTGAGTGAGGGTGGCTGCCTGTAGGATCGTAGCACCCTCCTCGGCCTCGACGTCTTCGATGTGTAGCAGTAGATCACGCTGCGAAGCGAATTCTTCAGAAAGACGCTGCGATTCCGCAGAATATCCGCTTCCCCCGTCGATACCCAGTCCAATATACAGTCCATCCGCCTCGAAACCCAATCGGACCAGAACATCCCACAAGCCAAGGGAGTCTTTGCCGCCGGAGACTGCTACCAATATGCGCTCTTCCGGCTTGAACATCTGGTACTTCTCGATAAAGCGCTGTGTTTGGTCGGGGATCCACTTGAGGAAATGATCTCTGCACAAAGCCAGTTTATGCTGGCGCATGTTGATGGCGGCTTTCTCACCGCATTTACGACACTTCATGAATTTGATACCTGCCTTAGGAGAATGGCGCTCAGTGGTGACCGCCCGAGATGACTGCAACCAGGCGAATACTTTCGCCATCACGCAGGATTTCGTCCTCCGTGATGAGTTCGCCATCCCGTGTTGCTAGCACGGACTGGGGTTGGATATCAGCTTTCTTCAAGGCTTCGCGGACTGTCATCCCAGCACGCACTTCAAATTCCTGATCACGTAGGATTAACTTGACTGTCATGCTGCTCCCTGATCGTGTCGTGCATTGTACTCAGCCGGTTGAGCGAAGTCAATAAATGATGCCATCACGGAGGATTCATGTGGTGTGTAATTCGCAGGAAGACGCTTCAGGACGCACTTGACGACGCTCGAGCAAATTCGTTTTCTTCCTGTGAGCGCATCGATTCAAAAGCGGCCATGGCGACTGCCAACATCTCATCATCAGGTTCGGCGGTCGTAAGTCGCTGAAGCCAAAGATTTGGCATCATCATAATCCGTGCCCAACGAGACCTACTGTGCCTCGCAGTAAAGCGGATGTATTCATAAGCGAGGGCGGCGAGCAATGGAAGAAGGAATAGTCGGCTGATGATCCGTGGGGCGATAGGAAGAGGTCCGAGCGCGCTGAAGAGCAAGATCGAGAACACAAAAACTGTCAGCAGGAAAGCAGTCCCGCATCGAGGGTGCACGCGTGGAAAGCTGCGGATGGTTTCGAGCTGTAAATCGGCGCCGGCCTCAAAAGCGTTGATGGTCTTGTGTTCCGCTCCATGATAGCCGTACACGCGCTGGATGTCGGACATTGATCGTACCGCCCTCAGGTAAGCTAAAAATAAGCCCAAACGAACGAGGCCCTCAAGTATATTAGATTGCCATGGCTCCCAGGCCAGGAATCGTTCCGCAAGGAGACCAACGCCGACAGGTAGAAACATGAAAACCACCAGGCCGATCAAGAAAGAAAAGCCGAGGGTAAGCGCGAGCGTCCTTCCTTCGATCTTCTCCTCCTCAGGAACTTGAATATTCGCTGAGAAGGTCAGGGCACGTATGCCCAGCACGAGCGCGTCGTAAAGCATCAATAAACCGCGTAGGAATGGAAGTCGCATGAGTCTACTGCGGTAGAGGCCGCCCAGGCGTCGTGTCTCAATGACAATCGATTGATCTGGCGCACGGACGGCGATTGAGCAAACCTGAGTCCCGCGCATCATCACGCCTTCGATCAATGCCTGGCCGCCATAGGAAGGAAGTTCGCGCTGCATAATAATCGTTTGCTCCATCATTGATTGGCTTTTGCTATTTCGTACATGAAGTGGATATACGTTTCAATCCCCCGATAAAAATTCGGAAGGTGTTGCTTCTCATTGGGGGCGTGTAAATTGTCGTCCGGCAGACCGAAGCCCATGATCAAACTCTCGAGGCCAAGTAGATCTTGAATGAATCCCACAACAGGGACAGAACCTCCTTGACGAAGAAAAATGGGCTCCTTTTTCCAAACAGACTGGAATGCTCTGCTTGCCGCGCGGGTGGTTTCAGAATCGCGCTCACTGATGGAAGGCAGACAGCTTGATAAGTCTTCAATCTCCCAGCTAACCGTTGGGGGGGCATTGGCTTCGAGGTAGGAGATGAGCAAAGTCTGAATTTCTTCCGGGCGCTGGTCTGGCACCAGGCGCATTGAGAACTTCGCCATCGCTCTCGCAGGGAGTACCGTTTTGGACCCTTCGCCGGTAAACCCGCTAAGAAGTCCATTTACGTCAAAAGTTGGACGAGCGGTAGCTCGTTCTGAGGCGTTATAACCGTGCTCTCCGTACAGGGTTTTTGCGCCAGTTTGATCCAACCACCACGAATCTGGCTTGGTCACCATTTCTTTGCGCTCCTCATCGCTCAAGCCGCGTACATTATCATAAAAACCCGGAATGGTGATCCGACCCTGTTGATCTCGCATACCCGCAATCAATTCACAGAGCACGTTGGCAGGATTATCGATTGCACCACCAAACGTACCTGAGTGGAGATCGCTCGCAGCACCCTGCAGGCGCAGTTCGAAATACGCCAAGCCACGTAGGGTGTAGGTAAGGGAGGGAGTTTCTGGATCCAGGATCGAAGAATCGCAGTTTAAACAAAAGTCACTCGCAAATTTCTTTCTGTGTTTGTCGATAAAGGCTTCTAGACTCGGAGAACCGATCTCTTCTTCCCCCTCAATCAGGTATTTTAGATTCATGGGCAATTTTGAAGTCCTCTGGATGGCTTCGACGGCTTTGAGATGGGCCATGATCTGGCCCTTCATATCGGAAGCGCCGCGGGCAAAGAGATCGTCCCCGCGAATCTGTGGATCGAAAGGTTCGCTGTGCCATTCCTCAAGAGGATCTGGTGGTTGGACGTCATAATGCCCATAGACCAGGAGTGTGGGCGAACTCGGCCCGGCTCTAAGCCATTCCCCATACACCACAGGGTGTCTGTCAGTTGGCATGACCTCGACGGCATCGAAATCGAGTTCCTTCAGGTGATCAGCGATCCAATGAGCCGCACGCTCCATATCATCAGTATGCTCGGGAAGAGTGGAGATGGAGGGGATCCTCAGCAGGGTCTCGAGGTCTTCTAAGAACGTTTCTTGGTGCTCTTTCGCATAGTTGAGTGCGAAGTCTATCCCGCTCATGCTTTTCTCCTCGTAGAAGGGGTGTATCGTCGTCCTTGGTAAAGGTGTAAGTTGGTTATTAAACCCTGAGCGCCAAGTCATAAATGCTTCGTCTGACTGATTATCGGTGGTGGATCAGGTGTAAATGGCGATTAAACTCCTTGAGAAGTGGGGTATGATCTAAGTTGAACATCGCGGACCAATTCTACCACCTTCATAGGTATTGGATTTTCGTCGCTTGGTGGAAGGGGCCAGATCGGAACGTGGTCCCATATCATATTTTCAGATCACAATAATTATAATAAGATGGGACGTGAGTATAGAATCATGGAATTACCGCTTGTCGAGTCATCAGAGACACCAGTGCCGCCGGAGGAAATGCGAATCCGATCGGTTGACGTGCATCCATACTCAGATGGACGCAGGCTGAGGATCTCGTTGGAACTCACACCCTTTCAGGTGTCACCAGATATCGACGTCGTTGCCAAGGATGTTCATGGTGACGAGTTAGCAAGCGCGAGCATCATCGGTGCGATCGCTAATCATATGTCACTGACTTTACACCTGCGTAAGGAACTGGTTTCAAACCAAGGGCATCTTCAGGTAGTACTTAAATATCAGGAACAAGGCACGGTTGACGAGGAAGAGGTGGTGTTCACGCTCACCGATTCCGAGGCGTTGGGGGGAGTTTGAGGGACGGATGGCAAGACTCGACTCCGTTCTTAGACATGCGATCACACCACCTGCTTTCGATGGTGAGACCAAGGTGCACAGAGCGCACTTGGTTGACACTATCCACGCTAACATCCCGCGCAAGCTTATCATCCTTGCAGCACCGGCAGGTTATGGCAAGACGACGTTGCTGGCCGACTTCACGAAACACACAGAATTGCCGGTTTGTTGGGTTCGATTAACCGAGGCCGATCAGGATGTTTTCCGCTTCACACATGTGTTGACGCTTTCTCTGCAAAGGCGTTTCAGACGCTTGCAGGGTGCTTTCGATCTGGAACGTCTATCCGCCCTGTCCCCCGAGGCTCTTGCACGTTCCTTCATCGATGTCATCGATGCCAACGTCAGTGAGGCGTTTGTCATAGCAATCGACGATGTTCATCTCATCAATCACTCTCAACCAACAACAGCGTTTCTCGATTTATTCTTAGAAGAACTTCCTGAGCAGATTACGATCATCGCAGCGGGACGCGAAGTTCTTGAAGTCTCGCTCGCCCGTCTAATGGCTGAAGGGAATCTATCCGGTCTAGGTCCCCAAGACTTAGCGTTAGCACGCGAAGAAATCATCCAGCTCGCCAAAGTACATTCGGGCGTTGAGATCAGCATTAAAGATGTTGAGCGTCTACAGGCTGAAACTCGTGGATGGATTACAGGTGTTATTCTCTCTACCGAGTTATCTGGCAGAGGGCTGGGTGGTCTCATGGCCAGCGACAAGCCGCTGGTGTATGAATACCTGGCCTCCGTAGTTCTAAATCGTCAACCTGATGATATACGCCGCTTCATGCTCGATACATCGGTATATCCGATTATGACGGTGGCAGGTTGTGACCATCTTCTTCGACGCAATGATAGCAATCGTTTCCTCAACCGACTTGTTCGTTTTGGATTGTTTGTTACGGCAACAGAAGAAGGGCTGAAGACATTCGTATATCATCCACAATTTCGGGAATTCTTGTTCGAAACCTTAAAGAGTGCAGATACGAAACGTTGGCGTTCTCTACTGGTACGGGCTGCGAAATATCTAGCACAGCATGACTCCCCCGAGCACGCAGTGGAATTGTTCTTTGATGCGGGAGCTCATCAACGTGCCGCTTCGCTGGCGGATAAACGCGCGCAAGAGATGTTTCGAAGCGGTCGCTGGCAGACTCTTGAGGCTTGGGCCAGTCGTCTTGATGAGTTTGCAGCCCCTGCGCCCAGAGTTTTTTTATATCTTGCCGCCTATTACGAGAATCAGGGCAAACTAGATGAGGCTGAAATCGCTCTCGAACGGGCGAGTGCGATGCTGCATTCAAAGTCATCCAAGGCCTTACGCGCCTTCGCTGAGATCGTGCGCGGGCATTTGGCGCTTGATCGCCGTAAGTACGATGAAGCATTAGAAGCGGCTGAAATTGGTGAACGGATCCTCGCTCCATCAGGGAGCAGACAACGGAAGGCAGATTGCTATCGTCTTAGAGCACTGGCGAAATTCAGCGTAGGGGATTTGCAAGCGGCGGAAACACACGCCTCTCAGGCAATCAACATACTTCAGAGAACCAATGCCAAACTCGCTTTAGCAGCCGCTCTTGTAGACTATTCAAACATTGAGTACGCGTTGGGTAATTTCCCAGAAGCTCATGCTTCTGCATTACGGGCGCATGAAATTTACCTGGAAATGGGTGCCCCCTTGATGCTGGCGATATCCTTCAACAACCTAGCTTATGACGCACATCAGCAGGGACAGTATGAAGAGGCCTTGGAACTTTACAACGAAGGCCTTAAATTCGCCCGACAAGCGGTCAGTCCACCGCGGGAGATACGTATCCTTTTTGGGCAGGCGGATCTTTTTGCAGATCTTGATCTGGCACTCCAGGCCGCTGAACTCTATGGTCAAGGCCTGAATTTGGCCATTCAAATCGAGGATTTGTATTTGATCCGTTACGGATGTGTGCGTACCAGCGTGCTACATCGACGACGTAGTGGAAGTGGGTTGGCTCACGAGTGGCTACGTCGGGCGATAACACTCGAAGATGTTGTTCCCCCACCGGAGATTGTTATTCAAATGGCTTCGCTTGAGGCCAGTGTGAAACCTGTACAAGCCAGACAAACCCTTGAAAAACTGCTCGACGACAACGCCCTGGACGCAGAGAATACCACCCTGGCACTTTATTTCATTGCTCGTGCAGAGCTTGAACGCGGAGACGAGGAAGCGACAAAGGTATTCTTAGAGCGAGCGATCAATTGGGCCGGGCGGAAAAGCACGGAGCAGGTTCTCGCGGGAGAGATGGCCTTCGATGACGAAATTCGCGAGTTCGCCCGGAAAAAATTAGGAAAACCCCCCGTCCTTTCAGTCGTCTATCGTAGGGTAGAAACGTTACGTGCGGTCGCGCAACAGTATCAACAGGTGACAGAGGAAACAGATACCGGGGTTAGTTTAACGTTCAGAGCGTTAGGTGACACCTCTGTGCAGCGCAGCGATCAAGCCTTTATGGATCTAAAGCCCTTAGCTCGCGAAGTCCTTTTCTATCTCATCGATAACCAGCGCGTAGAACGGGATGTGCTATTGGAGATCTTCTGGCCACATCACCCTCCCGGGAGACAAGTCGCCAATTTGCACACGGCCGTGTACAGCTTAAGGCGTGCACTCGGTCGCGATGTCATTCTGCATGAGGGCACGACCTATGCTTTGAATACAGAGATCCTTATCGAGTATGATGTGGCTCGATTTGAGCGATCCGCCTCAATCGCAGAGGGTTTACCCCCTGGAGACCCGCGCAGGATGTTTGCCCTAACGGAGGCGATCAATTCGTATTCGGGATCCTTCTTGCCGGAGTTTATGTCTGATTGGGTTCTCGAGCGTCGACGAGCCCTGGAGATACATTATCTGGATCTACTGGCACAGCATGCCGAAGAGGCTTTGATCCGGGATCAGCCGATTAGAGCAGTTAACACTCTTCGACAGGCGTTACAGATTGATCCCTACCGCGATGACACTAACATGCGGTTTCTAGAGGCGCTTGGACGTTTAGGCCGTCGTAGCGAAATCGTTGCGCATTATCAGAAGTACGTTCGACTGCTGTCTACTGAACTTGGTCTCGATCCCCCGAAGCCGATTCGCGAGTTGTATTCGAAATTAATCGACTGATTCTCACTTCCGGAACCCCCAATTTTCCTGGTTGCACCGTTATCTCCTCTATTCTAAAATTGTCGTCGGCAGGCACGACTTTCGTATACACGCACCTCAGCGCACCTAAATCGATTATTGCTCATGTGGACGACGAATATTCGCCATCGTCCGTTAGGAGGGGAGAGAGGTTTACGGCAGAATTGAGATATACTCATTTGCTCGGGATTCGTACTGGTGTCTAGAGACACCACATCTTAAGTTATGTAAAGTCATCGATCTCTGAATCCATTCCTTCAGTAGCGTATAACTACGCGCATTTGCCATCTATTGGATACGATCATTTTTACGTTGAGAATCTGTTGAGACCCTTACGCTATTTTTATGGTGAGAGGGAACGAAATCAAGAGGAGGTTGTCATGGCCAGTAGTCGCTGCCCACGCGATGGTCCAGGAGTAGGTGACTAACTAGCAACCGAATAAGTAAGGATTGCTAGTAATCATTGAAGCGCCCGGCAGCGAGGCGAAGTAGCCTGCTGCCTTTCGCTTTTATAAATGAAGATGACATCGAACCCATTCTTGGAGGTTTGAAATGAGTATGCAAGCCCTTAATCAACTTGTGGCACGTTCGATCATCGATCCGGGTGTCGTACAGGCGTTCTCGGCAGGACGGATGGATGAATTAGTGGCTGAGATGGGATTTGCACCTGCAGTCCGTCAACGTCTCTCCCAACTTGAGGCCGGTTCATGGGCCGAGTTTGCTGTTCTCGCCTATCGAATTGTCCAAGCGGTTGAGGTACCTGCACTTAGGATCGAACTACCCTCACCTTTGACTGGTTTACTGCCGGATCAAAGCATGGCTGAGGGAGAACAAGCGGCATGATTCCTGTTACGAGAAGAGAGCGCCAGTGGTTCTTACGCAATCTAGCGCAAGGCCTCGCTGATTATCTCGGGGTCATGGAACCACCGGTGTCGATCGAAGATCTGCTCCAAAACCCACCACACTTGTATCATTCTGACTTTGGTGTCGTGGATACGTATTCCAGTCTTTGGGATGCTACTTTCGCGCGGCCACCCAGTCAAAGAGGCAGCATCTTCGTTCGTAACGATCTTGAACCAGAAGAACGTCGCTTTGCCCTTGCTCGTGAGACCTTGAGTGCGATCATTACAAGTAAACATGGCCGGGCGATGGGGCTCTTCGATCTCATCATTCCGCACTTACGCGAGTCGGCGGAATATTTTGCGCGCTTTCTCCTCGCACCTCCTCGACTTTTTGAGGCTTATCGGAACCGTAACGGGGACGTTCATCAACTCGCCAAAGATTTTCAGATCCCTGGGAAAGTAGCTTCGAAACGGCTGGAAGATTCTGAGGACGACAATCCTTAGAGCCAGTTGAGATACAGGTCTTGCAATGTACGGAGCCGGTCGTAAGACCGGCTCGAGTGCTTTCGCGCTTCCGACTGTTCGCAAGCAGCATGGAGGGTTTTATTGGCACCTTCCTTGCAACGCATGTCAGGAATGTAGAAGGCATGTATAATCGCGCCTTTGAGGATTGCGAATCTTGAAGAATAATCACGCTGCGAACAATCGAATGCCAAGGGAACCCTCTCGCACTTTGAGAGTGTGGAGTTTTCGATTATTCCTGTTGGTCACACTGTTTGTTGTTGGGGCTGTCGGATGGGCAAGCATTCGAGTACAAGATGTGCTGAGCCCAACCCAAGTGGACCCGACGTTGATCGCGCTGGCTACCTCGTTGAACAACACGTCGACTCCCACGGCTCCATGGACTCCTTCTCCCGTTCTTCCGAGTGACACACCTGCTCCGACACGAATCGCATCCTCAGGTACGCTAATCCTGGCAATCAGGGTCTCGGGTTGGACCCACTTGTGGGCTTACGTTCCTGGCGATTCAAATGCCGTGCAGATAACCGGCGGTAGTTGGGACGATCTCGATCCGGCTGTAAGTCCTGATGGGACACAGATTGCATTCACTTCCCGACGATCAGGATACTGGGATTTGTACGTCCTTGATATTAGGACTGGCGAGATTCGACAGCTTACGGATACGCCAGGATTTGAAGGACATCCAACTTGGTCACCTGATGGGCTCTGGATCGCCTTCGAAGCATATTACGACGGTGACTATGATATCTGGATCATGCCCGTGGACTTGGGGCAGGCCCCGATCCAGCTTACAGATCATCCTGCGGCGGATTATTCACCTTCATGGGATCCATTAGGCCGGCGAATTGCCTTTGTCTCCCATCGAGAAGGTTCGCCCGATGTTTTTCTCGCAGATCTAGATCACCCCGATGATCGTTTTCGAAATCTGACACGGACAGTGGATAAGATTGAGCGCAACCCAGCTTTCAGCCCGGATGGCTACTCGCTGGCCTATAGTGAATCTGCCTCTGGTCTCGATCTTGTCATGCTGCTCAATTTAAATGACCTAACCCGCCCACCTTTGAAGATCGGTCAGGGGCAGCGGATCGCATGGGCACCTGATGGTCGGCGTTTCGTTGCAGTCTTGCAAACGCTGTTGAACACCCATCTCCAGGCGTACGCACTAAACAATGGCGAGTACGTAGATTTACCAGTAATTCCTTTGAACGATGTGGAAAGCGTTTACTGGACGGCCGCAGGTTTGCCCGGGGAGGTTTATTCTGTATCGAGGGCACAACCTACCATGGCTCCTCTTTTTGAGGTTGGTAGCTCGATATCCGCATCAGACCGGCGTTCGTTAGTCGATCTTCCAGGCGTCACGGCACCCCATGCTGCGCTCTCGGATGCCGTCGATGAAGCCTTCCTTGCTCTAAAGACCCGCAGCGTGGAGACTATGGGTTGGGATTTCTTGAAGAGCTTGGACAACGCTTTCGTTGGATTGAACGACCCCATGCCGCCAGGCTTTGCGTACAACGATTGGTTGTATACAGGTCGTGCCTTCGTTTTCAGCAGTGCTGCGATTCAAGCTGGCTGGGTGGAGTTCGTGCGCCAGGACCTAGGCGGTCAAACCTATTGGCATGTATATGTTTTAGCCGGCGTTCAAGACGGTTCACTGGGAATGCCTCTACGTGATGTGCCCTGGGATTTTGATACCCGCCATAATGGAGATCCTATCACTTATGACCAAGGCGGTTCCTTACGTGCAACCCTTCCACAAGGCTATTATGTAGATTTCACACAACTCGCAGCCGACTTCGGCTTTGAGAGACTTCCAGCGATGACCAATTGGCGGACGTTTCATCCAGGCGCTCGCTATAATGAATTTGTTCGCACGGACGGTTTGGATTGGACAGGGGCGATGCTGGAGTTTTATCCCGCCTCCGCACTCGTTACGCCCACGCCTTTTCGTACTCCTACGAGGACCCCCACTCGAACTCCTCGACCAACCGCGACGCCCTGGTGGTGGCGTTGGCGAACACCCTCACCAACTCCTACTCAAATTACCATGCCCACTCCGACCGATACACCATGAAACGACACCACCTGCTCTTTTGTTTAGCATGGACCTGTGCAGTGATTTCTCTTGGTTCTTGTAGGTCGGGGTTGGATGAAACCTTGCCGGACGATATCTCCCCAGTTCAGAATGTTCCCCCACCCACCGTACAACCTACGTCTACCGCCACACCTGCGACGCAAGAAATCTCGCTCGTTGGTCCTGCGCGAACCCCACTGCCTCTAAGCCTTCCTACAGTCGCTCCGAGCCCTGAACTCGCGTGGCGTCCACCTCCTTATCCAATCCCATGGGCGCTAAACCCTCAAGACCATTTCTACTTCGCACGCCCGATCCCTTCTGGTCAGGTCAATTGGCCACACCCGTTTTATCGATACGGGAATACCCATTTTGGCGATCAGCCCGTTCATACGGGTGTTGATCTGGGTGCGGATCGCGGTGCTCCGGTATTGGCTGCGGCCTCTGGTGAGGTCATTTGGACGGGTTATGGTCTTTATCGAGGCGTAGAAGATCCTTCAGACCCCTATGGTTTAGCAGTGGCTATCCGTCACGATTTTGGATATCAAGGGGAGGAGCTATATACCGTATATGCCCATCTCCAATCGATCGTCGTGTGGAATGGACAACGTGTCGAAACAGGGGAACAGATTGGAACCGTCGGGTCTACGGGAGAATCGGAAGGACCTCATTTACACTTCGAGGTTCGCCTTGGGGAAAATAGCTACTTCAACACCCGCAATCCCGAATTATGGATGGTGCCACCTGAAGGCTGGGCGGTCCTGGCTGGACGTATCACCGATACCTACGGGAATCTTATGCCGGAGTATCAAGTTCAAATCAAATCGGTCGTCAGCGGACAGCAATGGGACGTTTGGACGTACGCGCCAGGAACAGTCCATCCGGATCAACACCATAACGAGAATTTTGTGATCAGTGATCTACCCGCCGGGCCGTATGAAGTGCGGGTTGATTTCATCGGACGGTCCTTTAATGCCCACTTATTGATCCACCCAGGGGAAACCAATTACATCATTTTCCGGGGACGACGAGGCTTCTTCGTCCACCCGACCCCAACGCCATCCGATCTTTCCAGACCCCCTGACCTCTGACCCCTCGTCACAAATAGCGATTGAGCAAGCCAGGGGGAGCGAGTCGGATTCGGGTTTAATCAACGTGATATCGCAGAACATCCCTCCAGTCATTGATGAGTTAATTCCATATTGCAAAAGCAAATTGCCGGAATCGATGTTGACTTCGTAATGCAATCTTCGTATGTCAAGAAATATGCAAGCCCAATAGCCTCCGACTTTAGGTGATCCCTTTCTGCACTGCTCCTTCTCACACTTGTGCTGTATGTGGGTCATAATATGTGGTATGACAGTTCGAACTTCTTGGGAGGCCTCGATGCGGATGAGTCAACTTTTCGGTCGAACCTTGCGCCAGGCGCCTTCAGATTTCGATGGGCTGACAGGGCTAGCTTTGCGAGCTGCGCTGGTCCGGTCCACAAGGGATCGGCTAGTCCTCCTGCCGTTAGGCGTGCGGGTGGTCGAGAACATGGTCCATGGCTTAAGAATGGCTTTGGATGACGCCCAGCCTTTGGTTGTGCCACCTGGGGATTCGCTTGCCAGTTGGTTGGATCTGATTTCAGGTGAGGTCCAATCCTATCGACAGTTGCCCATTCGCCTTTATTCACGTCGTGCGATCCGGTTATCTTCTGCATCACTCGACCTATCCCGCCCTCAATGGGCTGCTTCGATGCAATGGTTGCATGCGGTGGAAAATGAGGAAGAGAGTGACTCCCAGCAGAAAGAATGGCTCGCGAGAACCGGAGTGTGGCTTCGTTCTTCGGGCCTAACCCCAAAGAAATTGGAATGGCAACCGGACAGCGTTGGGTGGGCGCATTATCAAGAATCTGGGCCAGAAGTGCTCCTGGTATGTTCCTCTTGTGATTATGCGGCAAACCAGCAAGTTGCGCGATTCAGCCGTTCTAGCCTGACCACTGATACACTTGATGAACCAACCCGGATCGCCACCCCGGGCGCTGATACCATCGAGGAACTGTCGAAATTCTTTAACGTTCCTGTATCGAAGACATTGAAAGCCGTATTCCTAACTACTCAAGACAGACGACTGGTCTTCGTGATCTTGCGTGGAGACTTAGAGATCAGTATCCCCAAGCTCACGCATCTTCTGGGGAGTCAATCTCTGGACCTTGCCAGTGAAATTGAAATTCGTAATACCGGTGCGGAACCAGGGTATGCAAGCCCAATTGGATTGGAAATAAGTTCTCGACCGGATCAAAATGGAGTATTGGTTGTTGGGGATGTATCCATCAAGTCCGGAACGAACTTTATTACTGGAGCTAATGAACATGGATTCCATCTCACAGGTGTCAATTATCCCCGCGATTTTGAAGTCACCCTTTTGGATGACGTGGCCCAGGCGCGCGAGGGCGATAAGTGTGTGCATTGTGAGGGTCATTTAGTACCTCAACGAGCGATTTTTCTTGGGGGTTGGCGGAGTATCAGGAACGCCTTCCGTTTTACCGACGTACACGGAGTTGGGCAGGTAGGAACCATCGGCTTGGGTAGCATGTATTTGGAGCCAATCATGGCGGCTGTGATCGATGTGTCCAGGTATGAAGCAGGTATCGCATGGCCGGTAAGCTTGTCACCCTTCGAAGTTCATCTGGTTGATCTGCGCGCGCCTGAGGCAGCGGCTCAAGCTCTTGTGGCGTTGGAAAACGCAGGGCTCACAGTACTCTACGACGATCGAGAGGTCTCTTCGGGAGTGAAATTCGCAGACGCGGACCTGATCGGTTGTGCATTGCGGGTAACGGTCGGTAAACGTAGTTTAGAGCAAGGGGGTGCGGAGCTCTCCTGCAGGGCGGCTGACGAGCACAGCATCGTGCCTCTCGAGCGACTTGGAGAGGCTGCCAATACTTTAAAAAGCTCAATTATGTAAAGTAATCTTGACATCGGGCTCTTCCATATGCTATGCTTCCGAGCGCTGTTTTACAGTTCCGGAGGGAGCATGGTTCGTGAACGAGTCGCTGACGATGTTTATCTATTCACCAGCGAACTCTACGCGCAGGTCAATGCTGGCGCAGTCGTGGGACCCGATTGGTCAGTGTTGATCGACACTCTGGCATACCCTGATGAAACCCAAGAAATTCAAGAGTTTATCGAAGGTCGGCTCCAAAGCCCGGTCCGCTATGTGATCAACACGCACTACCACGCCGATCACAGTCTTGGAAATTGTAGGTTTCCGCGTGCCATTATCGTTGGCCACGAGCGTTGTCGCCAATTGCTTAATACCAGAGGCCGCACCGCGTTAGAAACGGCTCAAAGGCAGAACCGGGAATTATTGGATGTCAATCTGGTCCTTCCGGACGTTGTTTTCGATGATGGTGGGATTAGTATACGGGTGGGGAAACGAACTCTGCAGTTGATGCACCTCCCCGGTCACAGCGAGGATGGTATCGGTGTACTGATCGTAGAAGATCGTGTGCTCTTCGCAGGCGACATCATGATGCCGTTGCCGTACTTACTAGATGGTGACTACGATGTGATGGTCGAGACAATGAAGCGTATTCCAAAGATAAAACTGGAAAATCTCATTCAAGGACATGGTGAAGTAATCTTGAGGGGCGAGGTCCAGGCTGCTGTAAAAGATAATCTCAATTACCTTTCGACGATCAGGCGCCATGTCCACAAAGCTGGAAGACGACGAGATCCAGAGTCGTACCTCAGGACGATTGATGTGGAATCCTGTGGGAAGAGCAGAATACTGCTGAACGGCTTAGCTGAAGAACTTCACTTGCGCAACATGATGGCCCTGCTCCAGCACTGGTATGGGGAAAAGTGATTCAAGCTCAAAGATTGTGGGCTTTGTTACCTTTCTCCTGACGGTCATAGGAACAATCGATGGAAGAAATAATCCTTGTATTTGACGGTGGAAGTCGTGGGAATCCGGGCCAAAGTTATGGTTCGTATCGAATCCAACATAAAGGCAAGAAGGCAATCGGACCTGTTCGCTTGAGATTGGGGCACGGTACGAATAACGAGGCAGAGTACCAGACTTTGATAGCCGGTTTGAAAGCTGTCTTAGAGTATTTGAACAGGGAAGTACTCGACTCCAGCAAAGTGCAAATAGAGGTTCGTGGCGATAGTAGGCTGGTGCTCAACCAGTTAAATCGAACATGGAAAGCCAAGGATGCTCGCATGCGTAGGTATCGAGATGAGGCCGAAGGACTGTTATCGTATTTTTCGGATCGACGACTCATCCACCAATCCCGAGCGCGCACGGTCGAGATCCTCGGTCATTGACGAGTATACTCCTGGCTTCTGAAAGAAGGTCTTTCAAGGGCAAAAAACAGGCCCCCTCTCCCCCATCGGGGGAGAGGGAATGTTCGCGAGAAAATCGATCCAATAAATTCCCTGGTGTTTCGCGTGGTGCAAAACGAGGGTTTCACAGCCGTCATTGACCACATAGTTTGCTTATGGCATAATTTTTCAAAATCTGTCATATCCATCGGCGATGATGGAGACGAGTACACCCCTGTAGGGTTGAAAGCGAACCCGGGATAGTGAGAGCCGGGGCAGCCTGGCGGGTGGAAAATCCCTCCGGAGCTGCGACCTGAACACGGGGTTCCCGCCATTAAGGAAGCCGGATTCGCTCATCGTTATCAAGAGCGCGGGTATAATCCTCTTCAAAGGACGTGCCCGTTTGAGTGCCCGTCATTGGCGGGAATCAGGGTGGTACCGCGGGAGAACAATCAACTCTCGTCCCTGTCAGGGACGGGGGTTTTTATTTGGATGGGGAGGAAAAGCTGTGACCGAACTACTATATCACCAAGATTCTTACCTTACGAAGTTCGAAGCCGATGTGACAATGGTTTCAGAGCACGGTGTGGCGTTGGATCGCACAGCTTTCTATCCGGCTGGAGGAGGGCAACCGAGTGATCAAGGTGTACTTCGAATGGGAGATCAAACCTGGCGCGTATCGAATGTGCGGAGAAAAGACGGTCAGGTTTGGCATAAGGTTGAAGAGGAACCTCCCGAGGTGAGTTCCAGGCTTGAGGGTGAGATCGACTGGAAGCGGCGATACCAGTTGATGCGCGTTCATACAGCTTTACACATTCTTTGTGGTGTCATCTGGCGAGACTATGGCGCCAGCGTAACTGGAGGGAACATGGAGCCTTTGCGCGCAAGAATGGACTTCGAATTCGAAACCATGCGAAGAGAGCTCGTGGATGAGATCGAAGAGAAAATCAATCTGGAAGTCGCCGCCGCACGACCTGTGACCACCGCCATTCTGCCACGTGCAGAAGCGTTTGAGATCCCCGACCTAATTCGGACGAAAATCAACCTCCTTCCGGCGGCTATTAAAGAGGTTCGCGTGGTGGAAATCGAAGGATTGGATCTTCAGGCTGACGGTGGTACACACGTTGCCAATACGAAAGAAGTCGGTAGGATCCGGATTGTGGATTACAAGAGTAAAGGGGCGATCAACAAGCGTTTAGTCATTGCGCTGGACGCATGAGGTGGAATATGTTCAAACCCATACCCAGTCAGATCGACTTTGTTGCCCAAGAACACGAGATACTTAAATTCTGGGCTGAAGAGGAGATTTTTCATAAGCTTCAAACCCTCCGACGTGAAGGACCACGCTGGTCCTTCATTGACGGACCTATAACAGCGAATAACCCAATGGGAGTGCATCACGGTTGGGGACGGATGTACAAGGATCTATTCCACCGTTTTAAGAGCATGCAGGGACATCACACTCGTTACCAAAACGGATTTGATTGCCAGGGCTTGTGGGTGGAAGTGAATGTCGAGAGAGACATGGGATTCAAATCCAAGCGAGACATCGAGGAATATGGCTTGGATAAGTTTGTCATCCTGTGTAAGCAGCGTGTACTTAATTTCGCTGCCGTTCAGACCGAGCAAAGCATCCGCCTTGGGTATTGGATGGAATGGAACGATCCGGCAACTTTGCGAATGTTGAGCGAGAAGATGGGGAAGAATCCGATGCAAACTCTCACGCTCGAAGGTCCGCAAGGGTTAGTTGGCGGTAGCGTTGAATATCTCGTCGGTCACTTAGGTATGCCGGAACTCGGCGGATCATACTTCACATTTTCTGATGAGAACAACTACACCATCTGGGCTGTGCTTAAATCTTGCCACGATCGAGGTTGGATTTATAAAGGCACCGATGTCATGCCCTGGTGTTGGCGCTGCGGAACCGGGCTCAGTCAACACGAGATCGTCACGGAGGGTTATCAGGAACTCACCCATCCAAGCATCACGTTACGTTTCCCATTGAAGGACCGCCCAGGTGAGAGCTTATTGATCTGGACGACAACACCATGGACATTGACCAGTAATGTCGCCGCGGCGGTGGGTTCAGACCTAATCTACGTGCGAGTCAGGCAGGGCGAGGAAGTTTTTTACCTCAGTCGCGGCACAGTTCACATGCTTGAGGGAGAGTATGAGATCGAAAAAGAGTTGCGCGGTGAGGAGATGGAAGGCTGGACCTATCACGGTCCGTTTGACGAACTCCCGGCACAGATTAATAGCGGGTCACCAGAAGCGCATCGTGTCATTCTGTGGGATGAAGTCGGGGAGGAGGAAGGAACTGGCATCGTGCATATTGCGCCAGGTTGCGGAGCGGAAGACTTTGTTCTCAGCAAGGAATACGACTTACCCGTCATCGCACCGTTGGACGAAGCCGGGATCTTCGCTCACGGATTTGGATGGTTAAGCGGTATGCACGTGAATGACGTGACACAGCCGATTTTCGAGAATCTGACGGAAAAGAATCTCGCCTATCGTTTGGAGGATTACACACACCGTTATCCGGTATGTTGGCGCTGCAATGAAGAATTGGTTTTTCGGTTGGTGGATGAATGGTTTATCTCAATGGGTGAACAATTGGGTAAAGCTTACGAGCAAGTCACCGAGAAAGAGAAAGTTCGCAATCTTCGCTACCAGATCATGGAGGTTGTGGTCAATGAGACCCATTGGTATCCCTCGTTCGGTTACGAGCGCGAGTTGGATTGGCTGCGCAACATGCATGACTGGATGATCTCCAAGAAGCGCTATTGGGGACTTACATTGCCGATCTGGGAATGTGCTTCTTGCGGTAATTTCGAAGTGATTGGCAGCAAGGAGGAGCTACGAGCACGCGCAGTGTCTGGTTGGGATGTCTTTGAGGGCCATTCGCCGCATCGACCTTATATCGACGCTGTGGAAATTGAATGCAACCGATGTGGAGAACGTGTAAAGCGCATCCCAGACGTAGGTAATCCTTGGTTGGACGCTGGCGTCGTTGGCATGAGTACGCTTTCATACAACTCAGACCGCTCGTATTGGGAGAAGTGGTTCCCGGCTGATTGGATCAGCGAAAGCTTTCCTGGACAATTTCGCAATTGGTTCTACAGCCTCTTGGCAATGAGCACGATCCTCGAGCGACGGGCACCATTCAAGCATGTGTTCACGTATGGAACTCTACTGGCAGAGGATGGCCGTGCGATGCACAAATCTTGGGGCAACGCGATAGAGTTCAATGAGGCCGCAGACAGGATGGGCGTCGATGTGATGCGTTGGCTTTATAGCAATCAACGACCTGAAAGAGACTTACTCTTTGGTTACCATCGTGCCGATGAGGTTCGCCGCCAATTCCTGATCCCACTTTGGAACGTCTACTCATTCTTTGTCACTTACGCCAACATTGATGGCTGGCTGCCCGATAAGAAACAGGCGCTTTCCAAGAGCGACCTGGATCGCTGGATCCTTTCTCGACTCAACCAACTGGTCGCTCATGTGACCTCCCATCTGGAAGTCTATGAACCAGACGTGGCGTCAAATGCTGTCAACCAATTTTTGGATGATCTCAGCAATTGGTATTTAAGACGTAGTCGTAGAAGATTCTGGGTCAAGGCGGGCGCGAGTGAGGATTCCGATGCGGATAAGAACTCCGCCTACACCACCTTATACCAGGTGTTGGTTACACTCTCTCGATTGTTGGCACCCTTTGTCCCCTTCGTGACCGAAGCGATGCATCAGAATCTAGTCCGCAGTGTCGATCCTATGGCGCCCGAGAGCGTCCATCACTGCGATTGGCCGGAGGTCGAGGATGATGCCATCGATGAAGAATTGAGTGCGGATATGGCATTGGTGATGCGTCTGGTTTCACTCGGTCATGCTGCTCGCAATCAGGCGAACCAAAAGTTACGCCAGCCTCTCGAAGAGGCAGCTTTTTTCGTCGGCTCGAAGCGTGAAGCGGAGGCTATCCGTCGGCATGCCGAATTGCTGCGAGAGGAACTCAATGTGAAGAATATCCGTCTTCTCGACGCAGTCACAGAGGCTGCCACCTTCCGATTAAGACCTTTACCTAAGCAATTAGGCCAAAAATATGGTGCACAATTTCCTGCGATCCGGAAGGCCATCCAGAATCTGGATGCGGTAAGACGGGACGAGATTGCATCGCAACTACTATTGAAAGGATCGTCTTTCCAGGTAGTCGTTGAGGGTGAGAAGGTCGAAATCTTGCCAGATGAAGTGGAGGTTCAGATCGACGCTCACGAAGGTTACTCAGCCGTGGCCGAGGGTGCGTACGTCACGGCTCTGGTGATGGAATTGACGCCCGAACTGGAGTTGGAAGGACTCGCGCGGGAGTTCGTCCGACGCGTACAAGACTTGCGAAAGCAGGCCTCACTCCAAGTCGACTCACAAATCCATATCGAATTTTTGGCGAGCTCTCGACTTGAAGCTGCGATTGAAGAACATCGTGACTATATCGTGGGCGAGACGCTTGGGCGTTCGTTGACTAAATCAGAACGTCCCACCGGTGCGGCTTCTGAGAAGCACGAATTTGATGGTGAAGAGTTAACCGTTGCGATTCTTGAAAGCGAAGTTTGATCGCTCTCTTAGATCAAGATCTTCGGTTAATATGGTGTGCGAGGTATTTGCAGTTGACCATCTGGCAGAGATCTTTCAGGTCCCCAGCCAGTGGAGACTGCACTTCGCAAGTCGGAATCAATAAGGTACAATCCATCTTCGGTGTTTTATGCTCAGAAAATGAAGATTAGGAGGATTCATTGTCGAAAGCACGAGATTATCTCGAGCTACTCGGTATCGCTGGTGTGGTAGTCGCTCTTGACCAACTGACGAAATTCCTGGTGCGAACTCACTTGCAAGTTGGTGAGACATGGATGCCAATTCCATGGCTTTCAAAGTTCGTACGTGTTGTCCATTGGAGTAATACAGGCGCAGCGTTTGGCCTATTTCCTCAAGCTGGGTTCTTATTTGCGATCATCGCAGTCGTGGTGTCGTTAGCAATTCTGTATTATTTTCCGCGCGTACCTCGCCGTCATGTAGCTGTTCGCTTCGCCCTCGCCCTCCAGTTGGGAGGTGCAATCGGCAATCTGATCGATCGTCTCATCCATGATAATCGGGTGACCGATTTATTCTCAGTGGGCACTTTCCCGGTGTTCAATGTGGCCGATGCTAGTGTATCGATCGGTGTTGCCATTCTCATCGCTGCCATGTGGGTTGATGAACGCCGTGCGCGAGCTGAGGCAGTAGAAGGGGATCAAGCGCTAGAACAAGAAGGGAAGGATAGCGCTCTAGAATTAGAGCGCTCCCAGGAGTGACAGAAAAGCAAGTTCATTTCGAGGCCCAAGCTCCCGGAGGTAGGCTAGACCTGTCTCTGGTCGACCAAGTTTCAGATCAGTCTCGAACTCAGCTTCAGCAATTAGTCCGGCGTGGTTTGGTTCGTGTGAACGGGCGTGTCATCACCAAGCCCGGTTTTCAACTCGAAGGGGGTGAGCAGGTCGAGGTAAGAATTCCTGCTCCAAAACAAGTCAGTCTCAAACCTGAACCTATTCCACTCGACATCGTTTTTGAAAACAAGGATCTTATTCTGGTCAATAAACCCGCGGGGATGGTTGTCCATCCTTCAGCAGGGCACAGCACGGGCACACTTGTGCAAGCAATCCTCGCCCATGCTCCAGATCTCAGAGGCGTTGGTGGTGAATTGCGGCCTGGTGTTGTTCATCGGTTGGATAAGAACACATCCGGTTTGATTATCTTAGCGAAAGACGATACGGCACACCGGGCGCTTCAAAGACAGTTTAAAGACCGCGAGGTGGAAAAGATATATCTCGCGCTCGTCAAGGGACATCCTCCCACTCCCACAGGAAGAATCGAAGCCCCTATCGGTAGAGACCCCCACCACAGGAAGCGAATGGCTGTAGTCCCCATCGGCAAAGGTCGAGAGGCGATCACGATTTATCAAACGCAGGAGCAGTTCGATCAATACGCTTTGTTAGAAGTGCAACCTCTGACAGGGCGGACGCATCAGATACGCCTTCATCTTGCTTTCCTAGGGTGCCCAGTCGTAGGTGATCCGACATACGGTCGGCGAGACAAAGATCTTGACCTCCACCGCCAGTTCCTTCACGCATCCGCATTGAGCTTTTGCCTGCCGGGTGAAGACTCCCCACGTAGGTTCGAGGTCCCATTGCCGCCAGAGTTGGAAGCCGTCCTGCAAGATATCCGTAGAAGTTGAGAGGAGCGTCACCGATGGAATGGATCGATTTACGTTCCGATACGGTCACACACCCGACCCCAGAGATGCGGGAGGCGATGGCGCACGCAGAGCTTGGCGATGATGTGTACGGCGAAGATCCGACGGTAAATCGCCTGCAGACCATGGCCGCTGATCTCCTTGGGAAGGAAGCGGCTTTGTTCGTTCCCTCGGGTACCATGGGAAACCTTGCGTCCATCCTCGCCCACTGCGATCGCGGGGACGAAGTCATTCTAGGTGACAAATCGCATACGTTCATCAATGAGGCAGGAGGGATTGCATCTTTCGGTGGCGTTCACCCGCGCCCCATTCCCAACCAGACTGATGGCACCTTGGATCTCGAGGCGATTGAGGCTGCGATTCGCCCAGACAACCCTCATTACCCCGTAAGCCGTCTGTTGGCGCTCGAAAACACACACAACATCTGCGGCGGGGTCCCTTTAACTGTGGAATACACGCGCCAAGCAGGGGAACTGGCCCGCAGACATGGATTGAAAACACACCTGGATGGCGCTCGCATCTTCAACGCATCTGCAGCTCTTGACGTTCCGGTCTCAGACCTAACCGAGCCTGTGGATTCGGTAACGTTCTGTCTGTCAAAAGGGCTGTGCGCTCCAGTTGGAAGCGTGATCTGTGGTGATAAAGCGTTCATCCACAAAGTGTACAGGATACGTAAAGCTCTGGGTGGTGGAATGCGTCAGGTTGGAGTAATTGCCGCGGCGGGGATTGTGGCGCTTGAGAACTTGACGTCCCGAATGGTTGATGACCATAAACGTGCGAGGAAGCTAGCCGAGGAGCTGCGCAAGCTCCCTGGAGTAACTCTGTTGACGGATCCTCCTAGGACCAATATGATTTTCCTCCGCCTCGAAACAGAGGCGCAGGTGGACCCCTATACGCTTGCCCAGGCGTTGTCGGAAGAGGGGATCAAGATCAGACCGTCTGACGAGCGCCGCATGCGGCTTGTTGTGCATTATTGGATTGACGACCATGCGGTTGAAAAGATTATGAACAGCTTCCAGCGTGTATTGGGAGCGTCGTAGTCGAAAGAGAAATAATCCCCCCGATAAAGTCTCCTCAGATTTCTGCTCTTTGGAAATAATCGGTCCATGGAGGACGGAAAGAATAATCGTGCACGATCCCCCCGATTTCCTTCAAGCAGCGAATTCCATTCACGCACCGGAGATTTTTCGCCCGCATCCAACCGTGAGGAGAGGCGAGCTATTGGCCTGGATCACTACGCTCCTCATTGGAGTGGCGATGATATTTGTGCTCAGGAGGACGAAGGGGATCTCAATATTCTCGCTTGTCATCTTTTTCACATTGTTTCTCATAGCGGTTTTGATTTCGTTTGGTAATTGGGTCGATCGGCGGACTTCTATTCGTATCACGCCAGAAAGCGTCTCTTACCAAAGCCCGATTCGTAAGGTTGAACTGGATTTCAATGACATCGAATCGTTGTGGGCGATACCCACTGGAAGAGGATGGAGAATTCTAGTTCGAGGGGAAGGGCGATTATTCCATTTTCAAACTGCACATCGCCTCACTTTCCGCTCAAGGGGAGAGATGAACATAGGTGTCGAAGGGGGAGATCGGCTAGCGGGCATAATTCGACAACATGCAGGATTATCCCCTCCAGAATTCATTGAGGGCGCTTGGATTTGCCGGCGATATCAGGGACCGGTTTGATCCAAACAAGCTAGCTTTATGCGCATATTGTATGGAGAAAGACAGAGCTCATGCGCCTAGACCGCAAGACTTGGATATCGCTATTTAGGTTGTCACCATGCGAAGGAAGGGTGTCATTGAGTGGGTTCCTCATCTTGTGGTAAGATAGCCGCAAGACGAAAATGCATGCGAATGTCAGGGCTCGTCGATATATCTATCCTGGGGGCGAATCCCGCCCCAATCTCGAGAATCCCTGCGCGCCATGCGTTTTGTGATCGATTTTATTTTCAAAGACAGTTTTTGTTACGACAAATGCGTGGGCCGTGCAGCCCACGCAGCGTGTTTTTTCGGGTCCGTGAAGGAGCGTGACATGTGGTGAAGTTAACGCTTGAAGATCAAGTTGAATTGCTCATGCAAGGGACTGAATATGGCGACGAGGCTCTCAAGCAAGCGATGGCGAAGGAGCTAAAGGATCGTTTGCACGAGGCTCAAAAGGAGAAACGTCCGCTGCGAGTTTATTGCGGATTCGATCCACGTACCTCCGATTTACATCTTGGCCACACAGTTCCGATGCGAAAGATGCGCCAATTCCAGGATTTGGGACACGATGTGATCTTTGTTATCGGCCGCTTTACCTCTCTCGTAGGCGATCCCTCAGACAAGGACAAGGTAAGGGCACAATTGAGCCTGGAGCAGGCTTTACAGAATGCAGAAACGTATGCCGAACAGGCTTTCAGGCTCCTTGATCCAGAGCGAACTCGCATTGAATACAACGATACTTGGCTATCCCCACTCACTTTCAAGGATCTGATAGAACTGGCCGCGAACTTCACGATCCAGCAATTCCTTTCCCGCGAATCTTTCCGCAAACGGTGGGAGGCAGAAGATCCGATCTATTTACACGAGTTCTTCTACGCCTTGATGCAAGGTTATGATGCCTTCCACTTGAAGGCCGACGTGCAAATCGGGGGGTCGGATCAGCTCTTCAATATCGTCACTGCAGCGAGAAAGTTGATGGAGGTGCTGGGTGAGAAGCCAAATATCGCCATCATCCTGGGCATCCTTCCAGGGACGGATGGTGTGGTAAAGATGAGCAAATCACTTGGCAACCACATCCCTTTGAACACCACCGCTGAGGACATGTATGGCAAGGTCATGAGTATTCCGGATTCTGCGATGGGAGATTACTTCCGTCTGGTCACGCGTTGGACGCCGGCCGAGATCTCTGCAATTGAGGAGGAACTTGAATCTGGGAAACTACACCCCCGCGACATCAAGATGCGGCTTGCACGTGAGATCCTTGAAGTTTACTATGGTGAGCAGGCGGTTGAACCAGCGGAGGCAGCATTTCGTCAAGTCTTCCAGGAAGGTGAGGCGCCCTCCGAGATGCTTGAGTTACATGTCGAAACAGGGTCATCGGTGGTCGATGTCATGCTGAAAGCTGGGTTGGTGAAGAGTAAGAGTGAAGCACGGCGTCTTGTCAAGCAGCGAGGGGTTCGGCTTGACGACACCGTGATTGAAGACCCGGATGGCGTGCTTGAACTCGTAGACGGTCAAATTATGCGTGTAGGTAAAAGGAGGTTCGTGCGCCTTTTCCCAGGGAATGGTGAGTAGTTTCCTTGCAGCTGCGCTGTTGAGCTCCCACGACAAACAGGGCACATCCACTGGTGAGCCCTGTTTTCGTACTCGAGGACGCTTTCGATTAGCCCTTAATGACAGCCAGTGGTCGTAATCGGGCCACCTTTGCGGCTATGCCCGCTTTCGTGACCACCTCAATCACCGCGTCCACGTCCTTGTAAGCTTGCGGAGCTTCCTCAGCGAGACCGGGCATGGAACCAGCACGCACTCGGATGCCACGTCTTTCAAGTTCGCCGAGCAATTGATCGCCACGCACGGAGCGTTTGGCTTTCTTGCGGCTCATGGTTCTTCCCGCTCCATGACAGGTGGAGCCAAAAGCAAGTGTCATGCTCTTCTCGGTACCCATCAGCACCCAGGAGGCAGTTCCCATACTACCTGGGACTAAGACGGGTTGACCTAGTTCTCTGTACTCGTCGGGGAGACCCTCGAAGCCGGGTCCAAAAGCACGAGTGGCTCCTTTACGGTGCACGCAGACGGTCATCCTTTCTCCGTCGATCACGTGCTCCTCGATCTTTCCTATGTTGTGGGCGATGTCATAGACCTGGTGTAGATCCCAGTCTTTTACCTTACCTGCTAGCGCTTCCTCGAATGCGTTTCGAGCGTGATGAGTGAGGACTTGCCGGTTCGCAAAGGCGTAATTGGCTGCACATGCCATGGCTGCGTAATAGCGTTTACCCTCTGGTGAGTTGAGGGGAGCGCAAACGAGTTCGCGGTCTGGGAGATTGATGTTGAGGCGTCTTACGGCGCCCTGAAGTTCGCGTACATAATCCGAGCAAATTTGATGCCCAAATCCGCGCGAACCGCAATGGATCTGCAACGCAAGGTTTCCTTCTTGTAGTCCCATTGCACGAGCGGCATCCGGATGGAATACTTGTTCGATTAGATCGACTTCGATGAAGTGGTTGCCTGCACCGAGGGTGCCCAATTGAGGGCGCCCTCGTTGTTTAGCCCTGTCGCTCACGAATGTAGGATCGGCGGCGTCGATACGACCACCTTCCTCCGTACGTACTACGTCCTCTGGCCTTGCAAACCCATTCTTTAAAGCCCATTCCGATCCGTGGCGACAAACCTTGTCAAGCTGCTTGGCACTCAGTCGTACACTGCCCTTCACGCCAACCCCACTAGGGCAATGTGCATAGAGCGAATTTGCTAGATCACCCAACCAGGGTTCGATCTCCTCAGCTGAGATGCGGCTCGTTAGCAAGCGTACGCCGCAATTAATGTCGTAGCCGATTCCACCCGGTGAGATCACACCATCTGGAAGTCTGGTAGCAGCCACTCCCCCGATAGGGAATCCATAGCCTTGATGGACATCTGGCATGACGACTACTTGGCCGACCAAACCTGGTAGCGTCGCCGCGTTTACCGACTGCACAAGGGATCGATCGCCCAGTGAGGCCTCGAGAATCCTTTCATCCGCAAAGAGGCGCACTGGTACACGCATTCCCTCACGAAAATCTTTCGGAATTTCCCAAAGGACATCACTAATCTTAGTAAAATCTTGTTTACGGATCATGGCCTACCTCCTACTATACATCAAACACCACGGTCGTCTCCAAACCCTCTTCGGTTGAGATGATTTCCAGATTATGATAAGTCACAGCCTTGATCTCTTTCTTCAGATCCACCAGGGGTGTTTCTTCGAGCACAGCTGACAAATGAGTTTCGTCTAGGTGCTCTATGTGGATGTTTAGAAAGGTTACATTCCGTGTTTCAATGTGGAAGAGCAGTTCTTCCAGCCAGGTTACCAGCAAGCTCTCGTTATCGAATGCTTCTAGCTCAATATTGCGTTTCTTGCTCCTCGTTGATTCGGGCTTGGCCTGTATAAGTTGGAGCATTCCAAACGCAGCGTTGCGGAACAATGCTGGAGCTGTCTTTCCTCGCACCCGCAACGCCCAATCGGCAGTATGTTCAATCTCCTCGAAGGTCGATTCTTGCGTCTTGTTTGATGATGTATTGTTCATGCCCGTCCCCTTGCATGTATATAGTATTATATGTTACCACCACGACGAAGGGGACGGTGGATCATATCGCAGCGCGGATCGTGTTTGTGGCCATAGCCATACCATGGTATAAAACTGGAGGATGCGTCCCGGTTGATAGTACAGATTATCACTTGGTCAATATCATAGAGTGACTTATAATCTTGACATGGATAAGCGCCTCATAACACTCGAACGGGCAATACGTTCAGCAATTCGAACCAGCGTAACCCGATTACCCTGGCGAAATTTCTCGATTAACACACTCTCCAATCACTTGGCAAAAGAAATCTTAGCTACCGCGCGCTCAGACAACGAGGGTCAGTCCTTTGCACCTGACCAATATACGCTAAGCATCCACCCTCGCGAGACAGGTGAACTGCACGGAGCAACGCCAGAGGTGCAGAGAGAAGTTGCGCTCGATCTGAAGGGGGCGCTTGAAAAGAGCGACTTTCTCGTTACGCGCGAGCCTCACATCACCTTAGCCACGGATCCAACACTCCCCAGGGGGGAAGTACGTGTAATTGCCTGGCACAGCAGTGATCCGTCCGAATTTGAGCGTCCTGAAGAGCCCGAAGGGATGTTAGCGCCAGATCAACCCGCCCTGGGTGCCTTCCTCGTAGTAGAGGGGAAGAAACACTTCCCGCTCACCAAGCCAATCGTCACGATAGGGCGTTTGGTCGACAACGATTTGGTCTTGGATGATCGCCATATCTCAAGGCGACACGCACAACTCAGGGCGCATAGCGGGCGGTATAAGATCGTTGATTTAGAGTCTACTGTCGGTACGAAAGTCAACGGGCGATTAATTAAGGAACAAGAATTAAAGCCGGGGGACTTGATCAAACTAGCGAAGATCGAGTTGATTTATGGCGAAGATCCTGGTGGCCCGCCTGATGTAACACCACGCTACGAACCCACTCCCAAACCTCCCGAAACCCGCGATCGTCCAACGCCCCTTAATCTGAAGATCGTTAGGCTAGAAGATTCCGCAGAGCAGGATCCGTCATCGCCAGTAGACAGGAAGCGACCTGCCGAAAGCGGAATTTAGTAATGAAGAGTCACTTACACCGATTAGAGAAACAGATAGAGAAGCTCGTCGAAGATTCGCTGAGTCGTTTACTGGGGGTTGAAATTCAACCCGCTTCTATCGCAAGTCAACTCGCACGAGCCATGGATGACGGTGTCCGCTATAGTGAGTCGGATCAGCCCTTTGCCCCTGATCAATTTGCTCTGACATTCAATCCTCAGGACGTTGATGCCTTGCTAAAGCATGCACCTGGGTTGCACGATGATCTAGCTTCTGGTCTGCTGGAGGTTGCCCGGACGAACGATTACAGACTTTCGCGAGAACCACAAGTCACACTGGCTGCCGACCCGACTTTGTCTAGACGTGAGGTGCGGGTTGTAGCATGGCATAGTAGTAGCCCCGTTGAGTTCACACAGGCAATTACACAGGAGGAGAATTCAGAGCGAGGTGGGATCCCCTCTGGTGCATATCTCGTTGTAGGTGGATCCCGCCATTATCCATTAGATCAACCGGTTATCAATATTGGACGCCGCCTCGACAATCATTTGATTCTCGATGATCCACACGTTTCAAGAACCCATGCTCAGATTCGTGCACGTGATTCACGCTACGTGCTCTTTGATCTCGGTTCTACCTCCGGCACACGTGTCAACAATCGCTCAATAAATCAACATATCCTTCAGCCTGGCGACGTCATCAGAATCGCGGATATAAATCTCGTCTACGGGGAAGACCCAAGTGGTCCACCGGAGGAGACTTCCTCCTATATCCCACCTTTTCCACCGCGGCCCGCTGGAGACCAGCCTACTCGAACGTCAAACTGGCATAGAGATACAGACCAATGAGCGCAGCAACCCTGCTCCTTGCACTCAGGTTGTTGATGGCGTTAACACTTTATGCGTTCTTTGCTGCTGTCCTTATTTACTTATGGCGGGACCTTCGCAGCGCAAGTCTATTTTCACAGCAGATTCCACTTGCACATCTTCACCTTCAGGAGCAGGACTCGGAGGTGCGTCAATTCCGTCTTACGGAAGTCAATCTCGTCGGACGAACACCTGAGAACTCGATCACGATAGCAGATGACACAATCTCTTCACATCATGCACGATTGTCCTTTTATAAGGGTCAGTGGTGGGTGGAGGATTTAGGCTCTCGGAACGGCACAAGAGTCAATGACATTCCCGTTGAAGTGCCACTCGTCGTAACCCATGGTGATCGAATTGAACTGGGTAGAGTTTCGTTGAAGTTCGTAACAGGTCCCTTTGCTGATCCCCCAAAACAGACAACAATTGAAGAATAAGCCATATTCTCACGAATTTATTTAATAGAAAGCTCACCTTTTGTAAGTAATTCGATCGGGTGATGGTCATTAACCGATCGATCAGGTACGGAGCATCCTCATGCATTCCTGACAAGTTGCAATACCTGTGCTAAGATAGCGCGCAATTGAATCTTGGAGGCTCAATGGAGACATCACCAGTTCTTGGAATACTCGGCGGATCGGGCTTGTACGCGATGCAGAATGCCATACAGGTGGAGGTCGTTGAACTCGATACACCGTTTGGTAATCCGAGTTCCTCTGTGGTGATAGGAGATTTGAATGGGAAGCGTTTCGCCTTTATCGCTCGGCATGGTGAAGGTCATATATATTCCCCTGCGGAGGTTAATTATCGGGCAAATATCTATGCCATGAAGATGCTCGGTGTGAAGCACTTAATCTCTGTGAGTGCATGTGGATCGTTGCGTGAGGATTATGCACCAGGAGATATCGTTGTCCCAGATCAACTTTTCGACAGGACAGAAGGCCGCCACCGCTCTTTCTTTGGGGACGGCTTGGTGGCCCATGTGAATGTCGCCGATCCATTTTGTCCGGTATTATCCAATCGGCTCGTTAAAAGCGTTGAGGAGTCGGGCGGGGTTGTCCACGATAGTGGGACTTTCATCACAATCCCCGGGCCACGTTTTTCTACCAAGGCTGAATCGAACACCTATCGAGCTTGGGGCATGTCGATAATCGGTATGACCTGTTCTCCAGAGGCATTCCTGGCACGAGAAGCAGAAATGTGTTATGCCAGTATGGCTCATGTGACAGACTACGATGTATGGCACACGACGGAGGAACCCGTCACCGTGGAGCGTATAATCCAAACGTTACAAGCCAATACGAAGTTGGCCCAATCAGCGATCGCCTTACTTCTCGAACAGCATACAGAGGAATGGGAATGTGATTGTGGAGATGCTCTCAAGGATGCTTTAATCACCAATCCAGAGTTTATCCCCTCGGATACACGTAGGAGGCTATCCATCCTTGTCGAGCGTTATCTTTCTTGATCGAATCGAAGAGATAGATCGGCGCGAGGTCCGCCTCTTGGGCCTCGCGTTCGCTTTTCTTCTTTTCATTGCGATCGCCATGTTGATCGCTCCTGTGGTTCGACAACAATCGTGGTCGGCGTTAGGATCGCGCTTTTTACACTTGCTCGTCTTGCCCATATGGCTCACATGTGTGTGGCTTCTGAGGAGGGAGTTACGGCGAGTGCGTCCTCATCGCGATCCCGTCCTGCTCCCTGTTGGATCGCTCTTGGCTGGTTGGGGGATGCTGCTAGTCTGGAGGTTAGCCCCAGATTTCGGACTTCGCCAAACAGGTTGGTTTATAGTTGGGACTTGCGCCATGCTTTTTGTGTTCCGGTTGCCGTCAGACCTGCGATGGCTTCGACGCTATCGTTACCTGTGGTTGATCGCTGGTGTAACTCTAACCGCTCTGACGCTAATATTTGGAACGAACCCCTCAGGCGTGGAACCGCGTTTATGGCTCGGTTGCTGTGGAATCTACCTGCAACCTTCGGAACCCCTGCGATTATTGCTGATCGCATTCGTGGCCTCCTATTTAGCGGATCACCTTGCGTTTCGATGGGCCGAGGGATCGCCTCCGTGGATACCGACGTTGGTTCCTTTAATAGTGATCTGGGGATTGTCGGTTGTATTGTTGGTTGTCCAACGCGATCTGGGAACAGGAATGCTGTACCTCGTTATTCTGGCGGTATTGCTTTACCTCGTCTCACGGAGATGGCAGGTTCTCTTCATTGCGGTAGGGTTGGCAGTGATTGGTGCTCGTTTGGGTTACGGTCTTCTCGATGTTGTGCGGATACGCACGGAGGCGTGGCTCAATCCATGGCAAGATCCCATCGGAGGCTCTTACCAATTGGTACAAGGTCTCATCGCCATTGCATCAGGAGGTGTTTTTGGAAGGGGTGTGGGTATCGGCGCTCCTACATTTGTGCCCGTTGTGCATTCTGATTTTGTATTTGCTGCCGTCCTCGAGGAATGGGGCTTGCTGGGAGGGCTAGGTATTGTCGCCCTTTTCGCGATACTCGTTGCTAGAGGTTTAAGAGCTGCAGCGAGAAGCCGGGATCCGTTTGCGACGATCCTTGCAGCAGGGTTGGCGGTTGCATTCGGTCTACAATCGATCTTGATCCTTGGCGGGACAATTCGATTGTTACCCCTCGCCGGGATTACATTGCCTTTTGTCTCGTATGGTGGTTCCTCATTGGTCACCAGCTTATTGGCCTTATCGTTTCTGCTCCTTCTTTCAGGCGGTGGCGGAAGCTCTGAAAGCTTCGCGCGACCAATTCGAAACATCCAGATTGGCTTGACCTGCGCCTGGGTCGGAGTGGCGCTCGTACTCGGCTGGTGGAGTCTCTATCGAGCGTCCGTTCTCACCGCACGGACTGACAATCCAAGGAGGGGCATCTCGGAACTATACACCCTCCGGGGTCGCATCCTCGATCGATTGGGGAAGGTCCTGGCCGAATCTGTCGGTGAGAGAGGAGATTTTCAGCGTCTCTATCCAGACCCTTGGGCCGTGACGGTTGTTGGATTTAATTCTCTTTCCTATGGTCAATCTGGTGTGGAGAGCTCGATGGATTTGGTTTTACGAGGCGAAGAAGGGCATCCGACTCTCGACCTCTGGTGGTCGCATCTTTTGTGGGGTAACCCACCTCATGGATTGGACGTTGGCCTCACGATCGACACTAATCTCCAAAAGGCAGCCGCAGAAGCATTGAGCGGGCACAAAGGTTCAATCGTAATCCTCGACGCGAAGAGCGGGGAGATCCTTGCGATGGTCTCGTCGCCATCCTTTAACCCGAATCGGTTGGAGCAGGACTGGGCCACGCTAACAACGCGTGAAGATGGACCGCTTCTCAATCGAGCCACGCAAGGGCGATATCAACCAGGAATGGCCATGACGCCATTTGTGCTTGCTTGGGCGCAAGCCATGGAGGTCGCTGACAGCAACGATCGTGTCTCTGGTATGACTGAACCTTTCAAAGTTCAAGGTGCGACATTAACCTGTCGGGAGACATCCCTTAGTGGGAGAGAGAACACTCTTGCCGGAGCACTTCGTCTGGGTTGTCCGGGCCCTTTCGTAAAACTCGGTGAGATGCTTGGTGGTGAGGGTCTGTCTGAAATGGTGAAAGGGTTCGGACTGGATGTTTCGCCTTCGATCCGACTCGAGCATGTTCTGATCCAATCCTTTCCTGAGCCCCTAGGAGTGGATGATTTGAGAGCGGTGGCGATCGGCCAGGGACCGGTAACCGTTACACCGCTTCAGATGGCTCGGGCGTTTGCAACTTTCCTACGGGCAGGTAGCCTCCCAGCCTTGCAGGTTGTGCGCGAGATTAGCACGACTGAGGGAACGTGGCAGGAACAATCTCCGCTTGATACCGAGGCGGAAGTTATTCCGCATGAGATCAGCTCGTCCATTCTTGAGGCTCTGATGGGGGAGAATGGAAATGTTTTAGCTTACTCTGCGGAAGCATTTTCTGGATCTGAGACCGGGAAACTTGCTTGGTTTTTCGGTGCTGATTTAGACAATCCCTCCCCAAGACTTGTCATGGTGGTACTTGAGGAAGCAACACTCTCTCAGGCACGGCAAGCAGGGGAAGGGTTGCTTGGGTTGGACGCCTAGATACCAGAACCCCCTTGACCCTCCAACTTTTCAAGGCTACAATCCTTCTGTTTGTAGGCATCGAGCGGCTAGGACCCCGCCGGTCGGTCGCTGCGAACATGCAGCCCGACACGGCGGCTTGTATGTAAGGGATGAGCAGCATTTATGTTTGAAGCATTGGCGGAGCGCCTGCAGGGAGTGTTTCATAAGCTTGCCAAGCGAGGCAAACTCCGGCCAGCAGACGTCGATAGTGCCCTAAGAGAGATCCGTCTTGCGCTTCTCGAGGCTGATGTTCACTATGGGGTCGTGAAGGAAATCTTGGCGGCCGTACGGTCACGCGCCTTGAGCGAGGAAGTTTCTAGAGCGCTAAACCCCACTCAGCACGTGATCGGTATACTCTATGATGAACTGGTAGCGATCCTGGGAGAACCAGGAAAGCTATCTCTACATGGTAAGAAACCTCGTTCTATCATGTTGGTCGGTTTACAGGGATCGGGGAAGACAACAACCGCCGCCAAGTTGGCAAAACTGCTAAAAGGACGTGGAGAGCGGGTCTGGTTCATTGCAGCCGATCCGTATCGCCCTGCAGCCGTGGAACAGCTGGAACTGCTCGGCAACGAAATTGATGTTCCAATGTTTTACGAGCCAGGACTCTCGCCGGCAGATCTGAGCAAGTCAGGGATTGACGCCGCAGCGAAGGGCGGAGCCAGCGTGGTAATCTTAGATACTGCAGGTCGATCGCAATTGGATCAGCTGATGATGGATGAATTGTCCGCCATAAGGGATCGGATCGATCCCGTTGAGATTCTGCTCGTTGCCGATGCCATGACGGGTCAGGAGGCAGTGAACATCGCCAAAGGATTCCAGGAACCACTTGGGCTATCAGGGATGATCTTGACGAAGATGGATGGCGATGCCCGAGGTGGAGCGGCTATCTCGATGCGAGCTGTCACCGGGGTGCCGATTAAGTTCCTAGGTGTAGGCGAAGAGCAGGAGGCGTTGGAGATCTATCAGCCATCCCGTCTCGCTTCTAGGATCATTGGGAGAGGCGACATGCTTGGCCTCCTCCAGAAAGCGGAAACTGGAATTGAAGTCGATCGGGCGGGGAAACAGATCGATCGGATTCGTCAGGGTGAGTTTGATTTCGAAGACTTCACCGAGCAATTGGCGATGATGCAAAGGATGGGACCTTTAAGCAAGATCGTCGATATGTTGCCCGGAGGGCTGCTTAGCGGAAGCCAGCAAATTGATGCTCAATTTGCAGAGAACCAATTACTCCGTACACAGGCTATAATTCAATCCATGACATCCTTCGAAAGGCGAAACCCTGATGTGCTGAATGCAAGCAGGAAGCGGAGGATTGCCTCTGGCTCAGGGACAAGTGTTCAGGAGGTCAATCAACTTCTGCGTCAATTTCGCCAGGTACGAAGGGTCTTTAAAAAAGTTGGAAAGCGTGGCGTTAAGGGGTTGACACCCTGGCTATGATAACGCTGTCGCAACCTCGGCGCGCGAGGCGATGTGTGCCAACCGTCCTGGCACATCCCTCTCTGCAAGGCGCACCGAGGAAAATACAATAGGAGAAAGAAAAACACGATGGTCCGTATACGATTGCGCCGGGTTGGTGCCCGGCATCAACCAAGTTATCGTATCGTCGCCGCGGATAAGGAAAGTCCACGCGACGGAAAGTTTCTCGAAGTTTTGGGTCACTACAATCCTCGCACGGAACCTTCTACGGTGAAGGTGGACGAAGCTAGATTGTTCCATTGGCTCAAGAATGGTGCACAACCCTCTGATGCAGTCACAAAAGTTCTCAAACCATTAGGCACCTGGGAGAGATGGGATCGATTTAAGGGTGGCGAAAAATTAGAGACCCTACTCGCTGAAGCTGAATCGACGCTATCTGAGGTGGATCCTCGCACGCGGAGAGATGATCTCATCGAAGAGCGTCTCAAGAAGAAGACCAAGAAAAAGAAAAAGAAGGCGAAGGAGGCTCCCAAAGCGGAGGCCAAAGAAGAAACTGTGGCTGAGGCTAAAGAAGCGGAACCCGAGGTTAAAGAGGAAGCTGCTGAAGAACCCACAGAAGAAGCTGTGCAGGAGGAAGTCAGCGAGGAGGCTGCTCCGGAGGAGAAGCCTGAACCCGAAGCTGAAGATACTTCTGAAGCGATCGCTTCCGACGAGGAAGAAGCGGAAGAAGGGTAGAGGATTGCAGATCATGAAAGCGTTGATCGAATTCATCGCCAAATCCCTTGTTGATGATCCCACGGAAGTTAAAGTCATGGAGTACCGCCAACGCCGGGATGTTCGTATCACACTCAGCGTAGCGGAGGAAGATATGGGACGTGTGATTGGGCGCAATGGTCGTGTAGCCAACGCCATGCGCACGCTTCTGCGCGTCTCTGCGTCTCGCCGGGGAATGCGAGTCTCACTCGACATCATCTGACCTTGATGAAGTCGAAGAATCGCGATTCGAGCGAAAGTCACGCCCGACAGCCACCGGAATATCTGGCTGTCGGGCGTGTCGTACGTCCTCATGGAGTTCGTGGGGGATTTAGAGTTTCCGCCTTGTCTGACCTCATTCGCAGTATCAATCCTGCCACACAAGTCTTTTTCGGTCCGGAAAAAGAGAACGGGATCGTAAGCGCTTTTCGGGCTCATGGAAGCGACTTCCTCCTTTTCATTGAAGGCTGTGATGATCGGACCACAGCGGAGAGGTGGCGGGGGCAAGTGTTTTATATTCGCTTCGAAGAGACCGAACCGCTCCCAGATGGTGTCTATTATTACTGGCAGATCATTGGGCTGGAGGTATTCACGCTAGAAGATGAGCGATTGGGGGAAGTGGAGGAGATCCTTGAGACCGGAGCGAACGACGTCTATATCGTTAGGGATGCCTCCGGCAAGGAATGTTTAATACCTGCCATCGAATCCGTGATTGTAGAGGTGGATCTTGAGAAATCTCGAATGGTTGTGAATCTGATACCCGGATTACTTCAATAGTTCTATCATAGGAAAACGAAGTAAGATCGTCTCGAAACGAACCTAGACACTTATGAACTTCCCCGCCTCAGATCAAGAGCCGTCGATCAATAGTCGTATTCACGTAATCGTTGCGCATGGGCATCTTCTCCGCTCGTAATT